>ERZ1066130.125-NODE-125-length-43205-cov-11.289177_pt1 | contig 43205 bp, 30 predicted proteins | sample MGYA00382777_ERZ1066130 | MGnify/ENA primary metagenome ERZ1066130 (study PRJEB33369, sample SAMEA5778360) | biofilm metagenome | biome: Industrial cooling water; feature: Water cooling tower basin; material: Biofilm | place: United Arab Emirates | collected...
GGAACCGAGCGCAACCAGCACGAGCCAGACCGCCGCCCATCGGAGGGGTCGAAGGTTGTCGCTGGTCTGGGAGGTGGACACGGTCTGCTCCGGAGTCGCGTGGTACGTCGGAATCGGTGGGCGGGTTCTGTGGAGGTATCGGCCGAGCGGGTGGTGAAGGCCGAGAAAGCAACAGGCCCGAGCGTCGAAGCCCGGGCCTGCGAGGAATCGGAATGGGGAAGCGGGGTTAGTTGGCGAAGTGGGCGAAGGCTCGGTTGGCTTCGGCCATCTTGTGCGTCTGGTCGCGGGTGGCCATCGCCTTGCCCTCGCCGCGGGCGGCGTTGTAGAGCTCATCGGCGAGGCGGGAGGCGATCGGGCGGCCCTTCTCGGAGCGGACAGCCTCGAGGATCCAGCGGAAGGCGAGCGACTGCTGGCGCTTCTTGTTCACCTGCATCGGGACCTGGTAGTTCGCACCGCCGATACGCTTGCTGCGGACTTCGACGAAGGGCTTGACGTTCTCGATGGAACGCTGGAAGAGCTCGATGGCGGCCTTGGGGGCGGCCGGGTCGGTCTCCTTGGCGAGCTTGGCGTCGATGATGTCGAACGCGTCGTAGACGATGCGCTGAGCGACCGACTTCTTGCCGTCCTGCATCACGCAGTTGATGAAGCGGCTGACCACCACGTCATTGAACTTGGGGTCCGGGCGGAGCTGAGCGACGGCGGCGGTGTACTTCTTGCGACCCATGAAAGCCTCCTTGGCGACGGGCGTGAGAGACGCCCCTGTTCACCCGCGGGCGATGGTCGATCGCCCGCGGATTACTCGCGTCCCGGGCCCACAGACGATCCGTCGGGCCGGGCGTGAACCTGACTTTTACTTCTTGGCGCGCTTGGCGCCGTACTTGGAACGACCCTGCTTGCGGTTCTCGACGCCCAGGCAGTCCAGCGAACCACGAACGATGTGGTAGCGAACGCCGGGGAGGTCGCGGACGCGGCCGCCGCGAACGAGAACGATCGAGTGCTCCTGCAGGTTGTGCCCTTCGCCGCCGATGTACGCCGTGACTTCACGCCCGTTCGACAGGCGGACACGAGCGATCTTCCGCAGAGCGGAGTTGGGCTTCTTGGGCGTCATCGTGCGGACGACGAGGCACACGCCGCGCTTCTGCGGGCTGAGGTTCAGGTCGCGCGTCTTGGACTTGAAGGCGGGCGAGCGGCGCGGCTTGCGGATGAGCTGATTGATCGTCGGCATTCGTCGGACACCCTCGGCGGCTGAGCCGCTCGTCAAATTGACTCCAACAGGGAAGGGAAGTTTAGACCACCCAACCGCCCGGACAAGCCAACCCGCCCCTGATCCGCCCCCACCACTCCCCTCGATCCCCATGTTCAACGCCACATTTCCTGTATGTTCTTATTTTGTAAGGGCTTGAAGGGCCACGACGCCGCAGAGACCCGGTTTGGCGGTACCCTCGGGCCATGACCACGTTCCAGTCGCCGCACGGCTTTCCACCCCCTCCCACGCACGCCGCTCATCCGGACGGCCCCCCTTCGGGGATCACAGTGGGCGGGTTTCAGGCGTTGATCAGAGATCGGTACTACTTGACCGACTCTGCCCGCGGGCCGGCGGGCACCTTCCTGCTTCTAATGGAAGAGGTGGGCGAACTGGCGACCGCTCTGCACGACAATCGCCCGGGCAAGTCTCCGAGCCCGGCGGAGCGAGCGAACCTTGAAGAAGAGATCGTCGACGTGTTCGCGTGGCTCGCGACGATCGCGAACATCACGGGCGTGGACATTGAGGCCGCCCTCGCCAAGTACACCGACCGGGCGCGTGTGAAAGGCGTGAAGCCGGTCTAGAGCCCTGGGGTTCGTGAAGTCGGTGCGTGTGGCGCGGCCTTGAGATGGACTCGGTACACTCGCGCGGTTCGCGGCGTGCTGTCGCGACAGGGCGAGAGGTTCACGCGTGAGCATCACGACAAGCGTTCGGTCCGGCGGGTGGATGCGTTTCGAATCCCTGTGGCTTGTCGCGGCCGCGGGCGGGATCCTTGCGGCGGGCCTGGTGCGTGCACCCGCTGCGAGCGAGATCGCGACGGTCGCGCCGGTCCGGGCTTCGCAACCCGCGGCGCCGGCGGAGTCTCCCACAGGATGGTCGCTGTCGGCCGGAGACGCGGGCGGGCGGGTGACGTCGGTGTCTCGCTCGACGTTCGCGGCGTTCGCGCTGGGGGCGGGCGAGTCGCTTGATGTTGCGGTCCCGGCGGAGGGGCTTGTCGCTGTCTTTGAGACTCGCGTGGTAATCGACGAGAAGGAGGCGGGGCGGTTCCGCTTCGGGGTGGACGCCGAAGGCGGCGAGGCCACGATCCGCGTGCTGTCGGGCGGCAGAGAAGTGGCGAGAGCGAGCGGCACGGGGACGGCCCGAGGGACGGCGATCGCGGGCGTGCAGACGGGTTTCGTTCAGCTCTCGCCCGGTACGTACAGCGTGTCGGTGCGCTTCGTCCGCCGCGCGGCCGAGCCGGCTCGCCTGCGGACGGTGTGGGAAAGGCAGTGGATCAAGGACTGGCGCCCGGGGCTGGTGCAGGGCTTCAAGCCCGAGCCGATCACGCCGGCGCTGACGAGGATGCCGCAGGGAACAGCCACGCAGGGCGAATTGGCGGAGCAGGCGCTTCGAGGTCGGGTGCTTCTTGGCGAACTGGGCTGCGTCAACTGTCACTCGCCCGGAGAGAGCGCGAAGCACGCGGTGGACGGTCGGCCCGGCCCTCTGCTTCAGGAGATCGCGCGGCGGGTGAGCGCCGATTGGCTGCTCAAGTGGGTGGCGAACCCCTCGGCTCTCAAGCCGGGCACGCACATGCCCGACGTCATCGGCGAAGGGCTCAACGAACCCAACGAGGCTGTGAACATCGTTCACTACCTTGTGAGCCTCGGCGGAGGGGAGACGGCCGAGTTTGAGGCGCTGGGCACCGAAGAGGCGGGCTTCCGCCAGGGTCGGGTGCTGTTCCACACGCTGGGGTGCGTTTCCTGCCACGGGCCTTACGAGTCGCCCAAGGCGGTCTTCGAGAATCCCTCACTCAGCGACGACGTTGACGCTCGCCCGGCGAAGCACCCTTATGGGAATCTGTCCGGCAAGTGGAGGCCGGCCGCATTGCGAGAGTTCCTTCTTGATCCGCTGCGCACGCATCCTGCGGGACGGATGCCGAACATGACGCTCAGCGAAGAGGAGGCGGACCTTCTCACCCGCTACCTCGTTCAGACGTGGGACAGCAAGGCCGGGAAACGCGCGCCGGGTCCCAAGGTGTTCAAGTCGGACCCCGGGCGTGCGGCTCTGGGCAAGGCGGCGTTCACGGCGAAGGGCTGCGCCTCGTGCCACACGGTGGAAGACGGGGGTTCATCCCTCGCCAGCACCCTGGCGGCGCCCGGGCTTCTGACGCTGCGTGACGGGAAGGGGTGCATGGATCCGGCGGACGTGCGGACGCCCCGGTACGTGCTGTCCGCACAGGATCGCAGCGCGATTTCGGCCGGGTTGGCATCGGTGAAGCGGGCGGTTGGCTCGCCGGCTCCGCTCGACGCGTCTTCTCGGAGGATCGAGGCGCTCGGGTGCCTCGACTGCCACAGCCGCGAGGGCGAAGGCGGGATCGCGGGCTCGGCGCTCGACCCGTACTTCCGCTCGATCGGGGAGCAGTCGGAATTGGGCGATGAAGGACGTATTCCCCCGGACCTGACACACGCCGGCTGGAAGCTGACCACCAACTGGACGAGGCAGGTGCTGAGCGAGGCCGGGCGAGCGAGGCCATACATGGCGACGCGGATGCCGCAGTATGGCCCCTCGGCGGAGATCCTCGCGGAAGGCCTGGCGGCGTTGGAGGGCATCTGGCCCGACAAGGCGGGCGAGGAGCCCAAGCCCAACGACGAACTTGTACTCATGGGCCGAACCTTGGTGGGCGAGAAGGGGCTGAACTGCATCTCGTGCCACAGCTTCGGCGACCTGCCCCCTGCGGGCACGGCCGGGCCGAACATCGCGCAGTTCGGGCAGCGTCTGCGGTACGACTGGTGGCGTTCGTACGTGCTTAGCCCCAAACGCTTCAAGCCCGGGACACGGATGAGTGAGTTCTACATGACGGGCCGATCGAGTGTGCAGGACCTGGCGAGCGGTGACCACGAGAAGCAGCCGGACGCGATGTGGGCCTACTTCCAGCTCGGTGGGTTCGCCCCGCCGCCGGACGGCGTTCTGCCCAAGGGCGGCGGCGATGGCACGCGGCTTGTGGTTGGTGATCGCCCAGTGGTGTTCCGTTCGTTCCTGAAGGACGCCGGCAGCCGGGGGATCGCCGTGGGCTTCCCGATCGGTGTTCACTTCGCGTACGACGCGACGGGCGTTCGGCTTGTTGAGGCGTGGAAAGGTGACTTCATCGACGCGGCGGGCGCGTGGAAGGGCCGGGGCGGGACGATCACGGGCGGACAGGGCGCGGTCGCGTGGAAGGCCGCCCGCGGACCGGCGATCGTTGCGGGCGAGCTTCCGAACCCATGGCCGACTGACCCGACCGCTCCGGGGTTGATCTCGTTCAAGGGATATGAACTGGACTCGACAGGCACGCCCACATTCCGCAGCGAGCTGACGGTGGGCGATCGGAAGGTGCGACTGTCCGAGCGATTCGAGCCGGAGCCGACCAAAGAGTCGCTGTTCGTGCGCACGTTCCGGATCGAAGGGGCGGAAGGACTGACGCTGCACCTCAACGCGGGCCCGGGCCGGGTGAAGGCGACCGGTTCGGTGCCGCTCGACACGACGAACACGGGCGGGGCGACGGTGATCACGATCCGTCCGAATGCGACGGAGGCCACTCTTCGGCTGGAGGTCAATCCATGAAAGCGATCCTCGCGTGCACGAGCATTGTGGCCTTGAGTCTGGTGTCGCTGTCGCACGGGCAGCCCGGCGAACCGATCGCCCAGCCCGGCACGCAGCCCGAGCGTCCGCCGGTGATCATCCGTGGGGTCGAGTACATGAAGCTCGAGACACGCGACGCCACCCGGGCTCGCATGCTCGACCTGCTGGCGCCCGCACGCGTCAAGTGGGGTTCGTTCTCCATCGTGGGCCCCTTCGACTTCAAGAAGCAGGGCGAACTGAAGGTGCCGCACGGCCCGGAAGTTGATCTCGCCCGCTTCGCGCTGGATGGGGCCGGGCCGGATATGGCGGCGACCTACATCGGCAAGGACGGCAAGCCCGTGCGCTGGCTGGACGTCGGCCAGAAGATGGACGAGAAGATCGACTTCAGCGAGCTGCTGCCCGGGGCGCCGAACGGCGGATTCACCTGGGCGTCGGCGTACGCGGCGGTTTCGGCGGTGGTCGACAAGCCGACCGCGGTCGACATCCGAACAGGTTCTGACGATGGGATGCGGATGTGGGTCAACGGCAAGCTGATGATCGACGCCGACGAGATGCGAGGGCTCGACCCGGACAACCACAAGGTGCGTCTAGACCTCAAGCCGGGCGTGAATCATGTGCTTTTCAAGATATCTCAGGGGCAGGGCGGGTTTGAGATGCAGCTTTCGTCGCCTCCGGTGATCGACGACCTGACGCGGCAGATGCTCGAGTATCACCTCGACGTGGACTTCCCGACGACGCCCGAGGCGAAGTACTACGCCTCGACGCCGATGATCATGCCGCCGGACGTGGTGATGGAAGTCGGCGGGCTGGCGATGATGCCCGACGGCCGTCCGATCGCGTGCACCCGCCGAGGGGACGTGTACATCCTCGACAACGCGTACGAGTCGCCGGCGGTGAACGTGAAGTACACCAAGTTCGCGAGCGGGCTTCACGAGCCGCTCGGGCTCGCGGTTCGCGTCGAAAGAGAGGCCGGCAAGGATGTCGTCGCGGTCTATTGCGTTCAGCGGGGCGAGATGACACGCATGGTCGACCTTACAGGCGACGACGTGGCCGATCTGTACCAGACGTTTTCAGACGGCTGGGGCGTCAGCGGGAACTACCACGAGTTCGCCTTCGGGCCGAAGTTCGACGAGCAGGGCAACGCGTGGGTCACGCTCAACGTCGGGTTCTGCGACGCGCTGGGCAAGAGCATCGTGCCCTACCGCGGGTGGGCTCTTCGCATTGACAAGAACGGCACGATCACACCGATCTGCGGCGGACTGCGGAGCCCCAACGGCATCGGGTTCGGGCCAGACGGACAGGCGTTCTACCTCGACAACCAGGGTGACTGGGTCGGGACGAATCGGCTCTCCCCGCTGGTCGAGGGTGGATTCTCCGGGCATCCTTCCGGGCTCCGCTGGCGCAGCGACTACACCCCGGAGATGGAACCGATCGGCACACGCCCACCGGTGCTTCCGGCGACCGTCTGGTTCCCTTACAAGAAGATGGGCCAGTCCACCGCCGACTTTGTCCTGGCCTCGCCACGCGAAGGGGCTGTCCCGGGTGCCTTCGGGCCCTTCGACGGGCACGTCTTCGTCGGCGACCAGACACTCTGCACCGTCATGCGCGTCACCATCGAGAAGGTCGATGGCGTCCACCAGGGCGCCTGCTATCCCTTCCGACGCGGGCTTCAGTGCGGCGTCAATCGGCTCGCCTTCGGCAAAGACGGGTCGCTGTTCGTCGGACAGACCGACCGCGGCTGGGGATCCATCGGTCGGGCACGCTACGGGATCGAACGAATCCACTGGACGGGGCTCGTGCCGTTCGAAATCAAGGAAGTGAAAATCCAGCCCGACGGGTTCCTCGTTGAGTTCACCAGGCCTTTCGACCCCGCCTCGGCCGGGAACGCCGAGTCCTGGCGTTGCATCAACTACACCTATTCCTACCACGCGAAGTACGGTTCGGACGAGATCGGGACAATGACCAACACCATCCGAGCCGCGGAAGTCCTTTCGCCCACGAGCGTTCGGCTCCGGGTTGACGGGATGCGTTCGGGCGGTATGGGCTATGTGCACGAGATCACCATCCCCGGCGTTCGGTCCGCCGACCGGGAAGAGCCCTTGCACAACGCGGCCTACTACACCGTTCAGCGGATACCCTCCGGCGGGTGATCTGCATTCTCTCGATCGTCAGAGGCTTGATGCCCCGGTTGGATCCAAAGCCGGTTGGCCGACGTATACACCAGCAGCGGGCGGCTTGAAGCGGTATCGGTGCGCCCCGGAATGGTCGACATGAATCAGCATTCTGCCATCCCAGGCCTGGTCGATGAGTCGCGCCTGCTGGCCCGCGGCTGCGAGTTTTATCACGGGCATGCCTGGCACACCGAGCCGGAAGCGGCCGCCCTGCGTGCGTGCGAGCAGGTCCTGCGGGCAGCGAAGGGACGCTCGATTGACCTGCTCTTCGCCTTTGTCGCGCCGATCGGGTTGGGTTCGGCGGAACGGGCTCACGCCGAAATCCGTCGATCCCTCGGCCCCAAGAACATCGTTGGTTGCTCGGCGGAGGGGCTCATCGCCGGGCCGCTCGAAGCCGAGGGTATCCCTGGGGTCGCGCTGCTCGCGGCCTCCCTCCCCGGGGTTCGCGTGCACACGTTCAGCGATCGAGACTTGCCGCCGATCCCGGATCGAGTCGACCCGGACGTGCTCTCTGGGCTTACCCTGGGCGCCGGGTTCGACGCGGAGCATCGCGCCACCTTCCTCTTCATCGATCCCTTCAGTGTGCCGCTGGTTCGGCTGATGCCCGCGCTGTCCTCGGCGCGCCGGCCGCCCGCCCGAGGCGACGCACCGGCTCCGATTCTCGGCGGGCTTGCCTCCGGCGCCAAAGGGCCCGGCGAAGCTCGTCTTCTGCTCGATGACCATGTTCGCGGCGCTGGACTCGTCGGGGTTTCTCTCTCGGGGAACATCCGTGTGGACACGATGCTCTCCCAGGGGTGCAAACCCATCGGGCGTCCGCTCGTTGTCACCAAGGCAAGAGGAAACCTCATCCTGCAACTCGCGGGCAGACCGGCCCTCGATGTCGTGCAGGAGATCGTCGGCGAACTCAACGAGGCCGAGCGGTCCAGACTTCACAACAGCCTCGTCCTCGGCCGGGTGGTGAACGAGTACAAGGACCGCTTCGGACGCAGCGACTTCCTTATTCGCAATCTGGTCGGCGTCGAGTCCTCTCAGCGAGGGATCGCTGTCAGCGACATCATCAAGGTCGGCGCCACCGTGCAGTTCCATCTGCGCGACGCCGAGACCGCGTCGCGGGATCTCGAGATGCTCCTCGACGCGCAGAGGCTCCACGGCCCCGCGCTCGGCTCGCTCCTCATCACGTGCAACGGCCGCGGAACCCGTCTCTTCGACGCCCCGAGCCACGACGCCTCCCGAGTTTCCAAGGCTTTCGCCAAACTCATCCCGGGCGAACAGCTCGCCAAGGCGGGAGAGAGCATCGACCCGGACGCCTCCCGTTTCCCCCTCGCCGGTTTCTTCGCCGCCGGCGAGATCGGACCGCTCGGGGAAGAGAGCTACTTGCACGGGCAGACGGCGTGCGCGGCCATCTTCCGCGCGCCCTGACTCTTTACCCGCGCGCGGGCAGCACGATCCCGCGACATTCGCCGAACCCGATTCGAGGCCGCCCCTCTCGCTCCGCGTAAGCGCGGATGATGACCTCGTCCCCGTCCGCCAGGAAAGCCCGCGTTTCCCCACCGGGAAGCGTGACCGGCTTGCGCGGCCTGGGTTTCCCCGTGCCCGGGTCCACGCCGTCCCATGTGAGTTCCAGCAGACACCCGCGCGAACGGGGGTCCTTGCCCGAGATCGTGCCGCTCGCGAGCAGATCGCCGGGACACATGTTGCAGCCGTTGCTGGCGTGGTGCGCGAGCATCTGCCCGATCGTCCAGTACATGGACGCGAACGAACCTCGGCTGATCATCGCCGCGGCGTCTCCCCGTTCCCGCATGGCCGCGGAGCGAAGCAGTACTTCGAGGGAGAGATCGAGGCCTCCCCACGCCTGGTCTTTCGCATCGGTGAGATAGGGCAACGGCGCGGGTTCTCCGGCCGCCCTGGGTCGGGCCGCGGCGGCGTAGGGCGCCAGCGCCTCCATCGAAACGACCGCCGCCGAAACGCTGGTCGCGAAGTTCTTCGCCAGGAAGGGCCCGAGCGGCTGGTACTCCCACTTCTGAATGTCCCGTGCGGACCAATCGTTGACGATGCACATCCCGAACATGTGCTCTCGGGCGCGAGAGATGGGGATGGTCTCGCCCAGTTCGCACCCGACACCGACATACACGCCCATCTCCAGTTCGTAGTCGAGCATCGTGCACGGGCCGAACTTCGGGCCCGCGCCGGGATCACTGTCCGGGGGCGACTGCTGCCCGCAAGGCCGACGGATCGAGGTGCCGCTGACAACGATGGACGAGGCCCGCCCGTGGTAGCCGATCGGGACGTGCCTGTAGTTCGGAAGGAGCGGGTTGTCGGGGCGGAACATCGAGCCCACGGTCGTGGCGTGATCGATGCTCGCGTAGAAGTCGGTGTAGTCGCCGATCGCCATGGGCACGCGGAACTGCACGTCCTTCGCCGGAATGAGCCAGGCCTGGGAGCTCGCCCTCGCCTCCGACCCGTGGCGGAGCATGCGGGAAACCGACGCCCGAACACCGCTCCAGACCTCTCGCCCGGCGGCCGCAAACCCGTTGAGTGTCGATCCGGAGAAGCACCCCTTCCCGGGCACCGCGCCCGCCTCCGCGGCCGGCCGAAGCGCGAGCACGCGGTCCCCGATCAGCACCCCCGGCTCGCCCCCCGAGCCCCGGTCGAACACGACGAAGGGCAGGTTCTGGATCGGAAAGTCCCCGGCGGGGTCGTTCGCCGAATCGACCCAAGAACGAAGGGAAGGATCGTGGGTTTCGTTGAGTTGCTGCATGGTCTGTCGGCTCCAAGCGGAAGGATTCCAACAAGGATACACCCGGCCCGCCCGAGAACACGCCCGGAGCAAGAACCGGGCCCGCCCACGCCGAGTACACTGTGGACCCATGCCGACCAATTGGTCCGACAGCATCACGATCGCCGACCTGACGGACGAGCCGGCGCTCTCCGAGGAATTGAACAACTTGGTGGACGCGGTTCGCAACGCCAAGGAAGGCAAGGTGCCGCACGTGGTGCTCAACCTGGCCGGGGTGACCTACGTCAACAGTTCGAATCTGGCACAAATGCTCAAGCTGCGCAAGTCGCTCGCGGAGCGAGGCCGGGCCATGAAGCTCTGCTCCGTGTCGGAGGAGGTCTGGTCGGTGTTCCAGGTAACCGGTCTCGAGCGGGTCTTCCGCTTCGCGCCGGATCCAATGACCGCGTTGGCAAGCCTCCAGATCGAGGCCGAGTAGTCCTCCCGGAGAGCCGCTTCACCTCACCCCCTTCACCGAGCGAACGCCTTGGGCAACACCACCGCCGTCGATTCCGCCCCTCGATCCCACCCGGAGCCACGCACGGACCTCCCCCCGGTCGTCGAGATCCGTGGGCTGCGCAAGGTCTACTACAAGCCGGACGGCTCGATCATGGTCGAAGCGCTCCGCGGTGTCGATCTGACGATTCATCAGGGAGACTACGTCGCGATCATGGGACCCAGCGGCTCGGGCAAAAGCACGCTGCTCACGCTGCTGGGATGCCTCGATCGCCCCACCGAGGGCAGCTTTCACATCGGTGGTCGCGATGTGCGATCGATGGACGATCAGGAACTCTCTCAGTTCCGCGGACGGACCATCGGGTTCGTGTTCCAGAGTTTCAACCTCATCCCTCAGCACACGATCGAAGAGAACGCCGCGGTCCCTCTGTTCTATCAGGGCGTGCCGGCCGCCGAGCGGCTCGCCAAAGCCTCCGAGAAGCTCGGGCTCGTGGGCCTGGCGGACCGCGCCGATCATAAACCCATGGAACTTTCGGGCGGGCAGCAGCAACGCGCCGCGATCGCACGCGCTCTGGTCACGGACCCGCTCGTTCTCCTGGCCGACGAACCCACGGGCAACCTCGACACCGCCACGGGGCAGTCCATCCTTGCTCTCTTCGAGCTGCTGCACTCCAAAGGCATGACGATCATCATGGTGACGCACGATCCGTCGATCGCCCACCGCTGCAGGCGTGTCGTCCGGCTGCGCGACGGTCTTGTCGAAAGCGACATCGTCAACCGATGAGAGCGGCGCGGACCGATTGCTAGGATCCGCCATGGAGTTCTCGCCAGACTCGCTCTCCCCCACCGATCGATACAAGCTGCTCATCGGTTCGATCGTGCCCAGACCCATCGCCTGGGTCTCCACCGTCTCGCCCGCGGGAAAGGCGAATCTCGCACCGTTCTCCTTCTTCTGCGGCGTCGGCAGCGACCCCATGACCCTCCTCTTCTGCCCCGCCAACAAGCCCGATGGCACCGAGAAGGACTCGCTTCTCAACGCCCGCCACGCCGACGAAGGCGGAACCGGCGAGTTCGTGGTCAACGTCGTGAGCGAATCGCTCGCGCGAGCGATGGCCCTGAGCGCCACTCCGCTCCCGCACGGCGAGAGCGAGTTCGAGATGCCGGAGATTCTCGCTCTGGGCATCTCGCCCGCACCATCCCGGATCGTGCGCCCTCCCCGCGTCGCGCAAAGCCCGATCTCCTTCGAATGCAGGACGATGCAGATCATCCGCACCAACCCCGGGGTGCCCGCGGGGGGCAACATCGTCATCGGGCGGGTGGTGCACGTCCACGCCGCGTATGGGCTCGTGAACGACCGACTGCACGTCGATCCCACGCGTCTCGACGCGGTCGGGCGCATGGGCGGGCTGTCGTACTGCACGACGCGCGACCGATTCGACCTCCCGATGGGACGCGGCTAAGCCCCTATGCTCGCTTCATGAGCACTCCCCGCTTCGATCAGTCGATCCTCACCGCACGCCGTGAACGCATGGCCCGGTCTCTCGACCTCAAGGACGAGATCGTTCTGATCGGTGCCGGCGAGCCCGTCGGCATTCCCGGCGGGCAGGACCAGACCTACCCCTTCCTTGCTCACAGCGAGTACTTCTACCTCACCGACGAGGAGACCGAGGGTGGCGTCGTCGCGTTTGATCCCAAATCAGGCTGGACCGACTTCGTGCCCGTGGTCACACAAAGCCAGAAGGTCTGGGAAGGTCGCGAGCAATCCCCCGGTACGCCCCTGCCCGAGTTGGCCGCGTGGCTCGCCGCACGCCGGGGGCGACCGATCGTGATGCTGGGCACGCCGCTGCCGGGAATCCGGCACGATGCGAAGCGGACGGAAGAGGTTCGAGAAGCGTTCACGCACGCGCGCCGACCGAAGGACGCCGCGGAGATCGCCCGCATGCGTGCTGCCGCCGCCGCGACCGCTCCCGCGTACGCACGCGTGAGAGAGTTGCTGGCCCGAGCCGCCGCAGGAGAGTGTGTCTCGGAGCGAGTGCTCAAGGCGGAGATCGAATGCCAATTCGGCCGCCACCGCGCCGACCGGCCCGCCTATGGCACCATTGTCGGCGTGGCCTCCAATGCCGCGGTCCTGCACTTTGATCCGACCGAACGACCGGCCAAGTCGGGCGATCTCGTGCTCATCGACGCGGGCGCCGAACTGCGCCGCTACGCCGCCGACGTCACTCGCACGTTCGCGTGCGGCCCTGTCGACAACGCCCGCGCCGAACTGCACGCTTTGGTGCGCAAGGCCCTGGTCAACGCCACCGCCCGCTGTGTTGTCGGCGCCGAGTGGATCGACGTGCACGTGGGCGCCGCCCTTGACATGGCCGAGGGGCTCGTGGGCATGGGCGTGCTCAAGATCTCCGCCGCGGATGCTGTCGAATCCGGCGCGATGGGGCTTTTTTTCCCGCACGGGTTGGGCCACCTCATCGGGCTGGGCGTCCGAGATGCCACGGGCCGCATGCCCGGCCGAAAGCCCAGCACCCGCCCGGGCGTGGTCACCATCCGCTGCGACTTCCCGCTCGCCGAGGGATACACCATCACCGTCGAACCAGGCTGCTACTTCATCGCCCCGCTGCTCCAAGACCAGAGCAATCGCGACAAGCACAAGGACCGCGTTAACTGGCCCCTCGTGGATCGCCTGCTCGCCGCGGGGATCGGCGGCGTGCGGATCGAGGACAACATCCTCATCACGGCCGCCGGCCCCGAAAATCTGACCGCCGCCATCCCCCACGAGCTGTGACCAAAGAAAAACCCCCGGGCGGTGGTGGACTCACCCGGGGGTTCAGGGAGGCGAGACCTCGGCGCACGTGGTGGGTGGATCAGCGCACAAGGCCCCGCTCGTGGATGGTGTGATCCGGGTTCCGGGCCCGGCCTGGGTCGGCGCGACGACGTTCGTGCGTCGGTCGGCCCGTTGTCGTGAATCGCTACTCCTTGGCTCGCGCTCCTTGCCCTTGCCTGCCGTGACTCAACCAACTCTCGGGCGATCGGGGCTCGACCAGCGTCCCTCGGCCTTGCCCCGGACGAGCTTTCCTTCGCTCGCCCGCCCCCGTTCCGCCCGACGCCCGTCAACCTACACCACTGTCGGCCCGCCTTCCGTGCCGGGCCCGGAACTCCGGACCACACTTCCCCCCCACCACCACACCACTCCCCCACCCTTCCCCACCCCTCACGTTTCTCCGGTCACGAGCAACCCATGCTCGCCCCGCAGTTCAAGCACTTGTAGCACGTCCCGCTGCGGACCGTGATCGTCCCGCACACGTCGCACGCCGGCGCATCGCCCTGGGCCTCGCCCAGACTCTGCGAGAGCACGCTGCCCGCCGACTTCGCCTCGACCACCAGGTCGATCTCCGTCTTCGTCACGTGCACATGAGCTGTCGGCGTTCTCGCCGAAACACTCCGCTCGACCGCCGGCTCGACCGTCAGCCTCGCCGGCTCCTTCACGCCCCCGCCGTTCGGCGCGTGCATCTCGCGGTACCCCGGCACGAACTGCATCCCCATCCAGCGGAAGATGTAGTCCACCAAGCTCTTGGCGATGGGAATCTCGGGGTTCTCCGTCCAGCCCGCCGGTTCGAAGCGCTGGTGGCTGAACTTGTTCACCAAGCTCTCCACCGGCACCCCGTACTGCAGCGCCACGCTCGTCGCCGTGCCCACCGCGTCCATCAGCCCGCCGATCGTCGAGCCTTCCTTGCTCATCGTGATGAACAACTCGCCGGGCTTCCCGTCGTCGTAAAGACCGACCGTCAGGTACCCCTCGTGCCCCGCCACGTTGAACTTGTGCGTCAGGCTCCGACGCGTGTCCGGCAGACGACGACGCTGAGGCTTGGCGGGAACCGGCTTGGCCTCAATCGGCGCAACCGCCGCGGCCGCAGGCGTCGCCTCCGTCGTAGGGTCCGCGGCTCCCTCCTTGCTCTTCTCCTGATCGCTCGTGCTGCTCAGCGGCTGGCTCAGCTTGCACCCGTCGCGGTAGAGCGCGTTGGCCTTGAGGCCCAGTTCCCACGACAGCCGGTACGCCGCCGCAATGTCCGAAACCGTCGCGCTGTTGGGCAGGTTGATCGTCTTGCTGATCGCCCCGGAGATGAACGGCTGCGCCGCCGCCATCATCCGGATGTGCCCCTCCACCGCGATGAACCGCTTCCCGATCTTCCCGCACGTGTTCGCGCAATCAAACACTGGCAGGTGCTCGGCCTTCAGGTGCGGCGCACCCTCCACCGTCTGCGTCCCGCAGATCGCCGTGTTGAGTTCGTCGATCACCGCCGCCGAAAGCCCGAGGTGCTTCAGCAGGTTGAACGAGAAGTCCGCACGGGCCTTCGCCGCGTCAACGCCCAGCCGTGCCAGCGTCTCCTCGCCCACGCTCCACCCGCCGAACGCGAAGGACAGCTCGAACACGCCCGGCAACGACGACTCAAGCCCGGCGATCTCGTCCTTGGTCAGCCCCTTGTCCGCCAGGAACTTCGCGAAAGTCCCGCCCACGCCCGACGCCTTGGGCATCGGCACGTCGAAACTGAGCGAGCCCAGCAGGTAGGTCATGATCGCCTTCGTCTGCGCCTCGCTGTACCCCAGCGCCCGCAGGGCGGGCTCGACGCTCTCGTTGGCGATCTTGAAGTACCCGCCGCCCGCCAGCTTCTTGAACTTGACCAGCGCGAAGTCGGGCTCGACGCCCGTCGTGTCGCAGTCCATCAGCAGCCCGATCGTCCCCGTCGGGGCGATCACCGTGACCTGCGCGTTGCGGTACCCGTGCTTTTCGCCCAGAGCCACCGCCTCGTCCCACGCCACCACCGAACGCTCAAGCAGCACGCCCGCGTTCGCCAGCCCGCCCTTGGGACCCCCGACCTTCCCCGACTTGATCAGCGCGTGATCGATCGGGACCGGCCTGGTCATCGGGTGCAGCCCTTCCCACTCCGACGCCGCCCGGGACACGCCCTTCGCCGCACGCCGGTGGTTCCGCATCACGCGGAGCATGTTCTCCCGCTCGGGCGCGTATCCGGGGAACGGCCCGTGCTCGCGGGCCAGCTCGGCGCTCCGCCGGTAGCTCCGCCCCGTCATGATCGCCGTCAGGCACGCGCAGATCGCCCTCGCCTCGTCGCTGTCGTACGGAATCCCCAGCTGCATCAGCATCGCGCCCAGGTTCGCGTAACCCAGACCCAGCGTCCGGTACTTCCACGACAGCTCGGCGATGGGCTTGCTCGGGAACGCCGCCATCAGCACGCTGATCTCAAGCACCATCGTCCAGATGTCGCACGCGTGCTCGTACCGCTCGACGTCGAACGACCGCGTCGCCGGGTCGTAGAACTTCATCACGTTCAGCGACGCCAGGTTGCACGCCGTGTTGTCCAGGAACATGTACTCGCTGCACGGGTTGCTGGCGTTGATCCGCCCCGCGCCCGGGCAGGTGTGCCACGAGTTGATCGTCGTGTCGTACTGCACACCCGGGTCCGCGCACCGCCACGCCGCGCTGCAGATCTCATCCCACAGCAGCGACGCCTTGTACGTCTTGGCCACCTTCTTCGAGGTCCGCCAGCGCGTCTCCCACTCGCCCCCGCGATCCAGCGCCTCAAAGAACGAGTCCGGGATCCGAACCGAGTTGTTGCTGTTCTGGCCCGCCACCGTCGCGTACGCCTCGCCGTTAAAGTCGTAATCCAGCTTCAACTTCAGCTTCTCGCACGCCTCGGCGATCTCCTTGCTCCCCTTCTTGAGGACGCGCAGGCCCTCCACCATCGCCTGGACCTTGATCTCCTCCCGCACCTTCCAGTTGATGAACTCCAGAATGTCCGGGTGGTCCATATCCAGGCAGACCATCTTCGCCGCACGACGTGTGGTCCCGCCGCTCTTGATCGCCGACGCCGCCCGGTCGCCGATCCGAAGCCAGCTCATCAGCCCGCTGCTCCGACCGCCGCCGCTGAGCTTCTCGCCCTCGCCGCGGAGATGGCTGAAGTTCGTCCCCGTCCCGCTCCCGTACTTGAACAGCCTCGCCTCACGGACCCACAGGTCCATGATCCCGCCGTCCGACACCAGATCGTCGTTCACGCTCTGAATAAAGCACGCGTGCGGCTGGGGGTGCGTGTACGCGTCCTTCGCCAGCGACACTTCGCCCGTCTTGTGATCCGCGACATAGTGCCCCTGCGCCGGGCCGTTGATCCCGTACGCCCACTGCAACCCCGTGTTGAACCACTGCGGGCTGTTCGGTGCCGCCATCTGGTGCACCAGCATGTAGCACAGTTCGTCGTAGAACGCCTGCGCGTCCTCCTTCGTGTCGAAGTACCCGTGCGTCTCGCCCCAGTGCCGCCAGCACCCCGCCAGCCGGTGAATCACCTGCCGCGCCGATGTCTCCGGGCCCGTCGTCCCGTTCGGCCCGGGAACCCCGGCCTTGCGGAAGTACTTGCTCACCATGATGTCGGTCGCCAACTGGCTCCACGACTCGGGAATCTCCGCGTCCTTCATCTCGAAGACCACCGAACCGTCCGGGTTCGTGATCCGCGAGGAACGCTTGCCCCACGTCACCGTGGAGAAGGGATCTTGGCCGCTCGTGGTGAACTTGCGCGTGATCTTCATAGAAGCACCCAGGCATCCAGCCATCGATGGGTCGGACTCCGTCCGACGCTCAACCCTTGATTCCGCCCCGCGAGCACCAGCCCGCACGCCTCACACACCCCACCACCCAACAGGAACACGGCCTTCCTGCTTCAATCCACCTTCGGCAACGTCAATCCACCCTGATCCTGATACTTCCCGCCCTTGTCCGCGTAGCTCTTCTCGCACACCTCGTCGGCCTTGAGGAAGATAAACTGCGCGATCCCCTCGTTCGCGTACACCTTCGCCGGCAGCGGCGTCGTGTTGCTGATCTCGAGCGTCACCTTCCCGCGCCACTCGGGCTCCAAAGGCGTCACGTTCACGATCAGCCCGCACCGGGCGTACGTGCTCTTGCCCACGCACACCACCAGCACGTCCCGCGGGATCTCGATGTACTCCACCGTCTCGCAGAGCGCGAAGCTGTTCGGCGGGATGATCACGTACTGATCCCCCGCCGGCTTGTGCCCCACGTCCACGTCCACCATCATCTCGTCGCTGAACTTCTTCGGGTCCACCACCGCGATGTCGCCCGTCTTGGGCGTCGGGGTGAAAATCTTGAAGTGCGTCCCCACACGCACGTCGTACCCGTACGACGACACGCCGTAGCTGATCCGCCCCGCACGCTTCACCGCGTCCTCGAAGGGCACGATCTTCACCAGCCGTCGGATCTGTCGGTCAGAAAGTACAGGCACAACCGTTCCCCCTCAGGTACGAACAGACCCCGAGCGTTGCTCGTTCATCTCATACTGTTCGGAGTTCGGTAGGGTTTCAGATCCACCGGATTCCCCGTCGAACACACCCTCGACCCGCCGACCGTTCGGCGGTGAGGGGTGCAGCATACCACTACAGATCGTGGTAGCAACCCTCGACGACTACAAAATCGTGGGGTCAACCGGTGGATCTCCTGTCGACTGCGCCCAACCCTCCGACTCCCCGAGACTTGGGCGCGCGCGAAAAACCAGACCTTGACTTTCGGCACGCGAAATCGGACACCGAAGAATCCCCCGGACGGGTCAGCCCGCCCGGGGCATCTCGGTGGATAACTTCGATCCACAAACGTGGACACGATGACGCCCCCGCCGCGAATCGACGGAACCACCACCCGCCCCGTCGGTCCGAACCTCGCGTTCGCCGCTCGACGTAAAGTACGCCACTGCAACCAGAAGCCCGCGGCGAGCCCGCCGGAGACCACGATGCCCTCAGCCCGTTCCGCCGCGTTCCTGCGGCCTGTCGCCTTTGCCGCCCTCTCCGCCGCCGGACTGCTGTTCCTGCCGAGCTGTGATTCCGGCCCGCCACCCCGCACACGCCCGACCGAGCCCATCGTCCGCGATATCCCCACGGTGCTCAGCAACACCGTCGGAGCGTCGGCCTCGCTCGTCGGCACCGAGCCCATTCTGGTCTACGGCTACGGGATCGTTGTGGGGCTCAACGGCACGGGCGGCGGGCTGCTGGACGATGCCCTCGCCGCCCAGCTCGAACGGGAGATGTCCCTTCGCGATATCTCTCCCTCCATGGACTACAAGGGGTGGGCGATCCAAGGGAAGACCCCCCGCGAACTGCTTCGCGACAAGAACGTGGGCGTCGTGATCGTTCAGGCCGCCATCCCACCCGCCGCGCCCGAGGGGCTCACCTTCGACGTGTATCTTCGCGCGATCAACGCCACCAGCCTTGAGGGCGGGATGCTCTGGTCCACCGACCTGCTGATCCAGCAAGGCCCGCCGGGCACCATCGGCGGAGCCCGCGGACGCCGCCTCGCCGTCGCCCAGGGGCCGGTCTTCATCAACCCCTTCTCCGACCCCGCCACGGACGCCGACGGCGTCTCGCGTCGCACCGGCCGCGTGCTCGACGGGGGCATCGTGGTCAACCCGCTCAATCTCGAGATCGTGCTCGATGAGTCGAGCCACGCCCGCGCCCGCCGAATCGTCGAGGCGATCAACACACGCTTCCCGCAGGAATCGTCGCAGCGACTGCGCACAGCGATGGGCCGCAGCGGACAGGCCGTCGAAGTGAACATTCCGCCCAGTTATGTGCGCAAGCCCTCGGAGTTCATCGAGATCCTTCGGTTCATGCCGATCGATACGACCAATCCCGACGCGTTCGCGAAGCGTTACACGGACGCGATGAAGGAGCAGCCCTGGCTCGCCAACGAGCTGGCCCTGTGTCTGCAGGGCATGGGCGGGGACGCGGCCGTGCGCTTCTGCCGCACGCTGTACGAGTATCCGGAAGTGGCGCCGCGGCTTGCGGCGCTGCGCGCCGGAGCCCGCTTGGGAGACCACAAGGCCGCCGACCACCTCGTGCAGCTCGCGGAGACGGGCGTCGGGGCGGAGCGTCTCGATGCGATCACGATGCTCGCGGACGTGGACGGCGGGCCCAAGGTCGATCTCGCCCTGCGCCGCCTCCTTGAATCGCGCGAGTTGCTCGTGCGCATCGCGGCGTACGAATCGCTCGCCAAGCGGGCGCAAGGCACCGCGACCCGTCGGGCGCTCCTCGAGATGACCTCCGCCATCCGCGCCCGCAGCACCGACGACCCCGTCTACCTCTCCCACCGCCAGGTCTTGCTCCAGGGGTCGATCCCCGGGAACAACATCCAGGGAGTCCGCCGAGAAATCATCGGCGACAAGTTCCAGCTCGACGTTGTGCCCTACGGCGACCCGCTCATCTATATCACCCAGCAAGGCCAGCCCAAGATCGTGCTGTTCGGGGGTCCCCTCGCGCTAAGCAAGCCCTCGCTGGTCACCGCCTGGGCAGACCGACTGATGATCTCCGCCGACGCGGACAGCCAGAAGCACCGGGTCTACTACCGCGACTATCGCAGCGGGCGCACGTTCCGCCAGGAAGTCGACGCCGACCTGGAGGGGCTCATCAAGTTCCTGGCCCGCAAGCCCACGCCGGAAGATCCGACGCCGGGGCTCAACATGACCTACTCCGAAGTGGTGGGCGCCCTTTACGCGATCCACCAGCAACGGGGCGTGATCTGCGCGTTCGCGACCGAATCCGACCGGCTTCGGGCCAAGTTGATGGAGTCGCAGGCTCAGCGTGTCGTCCGCGAGCGTCCGGAGACCAGCGCCGACCGCGAGGAGATTCAGGTCTTCGAGCAGCCCGAAAAGGCCCCGGAACGCAAACCCGAAGGGCAGGAAGAGCCGCTCAAGCCCAGGATCATTCGAATCCAGCGCCCCGAGCCCAACGTCCCGGCCAAGCCGGACGACGCTCCGGCCCCCCGACGGGAAGCCCCCGAGCCGGCCCCGGCCCCGGGGGACAGGCCCGAGCGGTAACTGCCTCCAGCAGCCCGGGTTGAAAACCTGTCGGCGAGCGGAAGGGCTTGAATTCGCCCCATATGCTGTAGACTTGGCCGATCCAGCCGCAATGAGTTGTGGGTTGCGGGATTCGGCTTGGCCTGTCTCTGAACCGGAGCCTCGATGCGTCTCTCCAAGCTCACGCTGTCCGGCTTTAAGTCCTTCGCGGACACGACGGAGTTCACCTTCGACGACGTCATCACGGGCATCGTCGGGCCCAACGGGTGCGGCAAGAGCAACGTCGTCGACGCCGTCAAGTGGGTGCTCGGCGAACGCTCGAGCAAGAGCCTCCGCGGCACCGAGATGCTCGACGTGATCTTTGCCGGCAGCGCCGGCCGCCGACCCGGCGGCATGGCGAGCGTCACCCTGACCTTCGAGAACCCGCTGCGTACCGCTCCGGTCTATTCGTCGGAGCCCGCCCCGGCGACGTCCGTCGCCACCGAGGATCGCCCCGAACCCGAGGACGAGGGCGATTCCGTGGTGGACGCTTCGGTGCGCGCACGCCGCGGCCTCCCGATCGACGCGGACATCGTCGAGGTTGAGCGGCGCCTGTACCGCGATGGAACAAGCCAGTACCTGATCAACGGCCGAAAGGCCCGACTCCGCGACATCCGCGAGTTGTTCCTCGACACCGGTATCGGCGCCGACGCCTACTCGATCATCGAGCAGGGCAAGGTCGACGCGATGCTCCTCGCAAGCCCGCAGGAACGCAGGACGATTTTCGAAGAAGCCGCCGGCGTCGCCAAGTACAAGCAGCGGCGGATCGAGGCCCAGCGCAAGCTCGAGAAGGCTCAGGCCAACCTCGTGCAGACACGCGAACAGCTCGATTCCACGGAACGTCGCCTTCGCATCGTCAAGGGACAAGCCGCCAAGGCCCGAAAGTTCAAGGAACTCGACGAACAACTGCGAGCATGGCGGACCGCCCTCGCCCTCGATCAGTACGATCTGCTGGCCGAGTCGATCCTCTCCCTGACAGCAACCCAGCTGAGTCTTGACGATCAGCGGGTAAACGCCTCGGCGATCGTGACTGGCGTTGAATCCGACAAGCAGGACGCCGATCTGAAATTGCAGGAACTCGCCGCCGAGCTCCGCGGCCTCGAGCAACAGCAGCTCGAAGCCGAGCACCTCGCCTCGCAAGCTTCGCAGCGTGCGCAGATGACCCAGCGGGCGCTCGAGGAAGCGGCGCGACGTGCGGAGCAGGACTCAAACCGCCTCGCCGAGCAGCAGTCGAGTCTCTCGAACGTCGAGCAATCGCTCGAGACCCAGGCCCAGCAGGTCTCGACGCTCGCCGAGGAAGTTGCCCGCGCCGACCGTGCGCTCGCCGTCGCGACCGAGGAACGGGCGGCCGCCCTTTCGCTGATGAACGAGCGTCAGACGGCGGCTTCCGAACGCCGCAGCGCCATGGCGCGGATCGACCGCGAACGCGCGGGCCTGGCTGCCTCCGCCGCGGCAGACGCAAAGCGTGTCGAAGCCGCCGAGGAGCAGATCGACGGGTTCCTCCGCCGGCTTTCCGGCCAGCAGGCCGAACTGGTGCGGATCGCGGGCGACACTTCCGGGCTCAAGTCTTCCTCGGAGGCAACCCGCCTCCGCGTCGAAGGGCTGCAGTCCGAGGTGAGCCATGCCGAGTCGCGCATGGAAGAACTCGGCCAAGGTCGTCGGGAGCTCGCCAAGCTCGCCGGAGAACTCGACCAGGAACTCGCCCGGCTCGACAGCCGGCGAACCACCCTCCTCGAGATGGTCGAAAGCCGCGTGGGCTACGGCGAAGCGGTGCAAAAAGTCCTGTCTCAGCGGGACGCCGGCGAGGGCTTCTCGGGCGTGCTCGGCGCTCTTGTCGATCTGATTCGAACGCCGAGCGAGCATGCCGGTCTCGTGGAAGCGGCTCTTGGGGGATCACTCCAGTCGCTCGTGCTCGAACACGCCGGGCGACTGCCCTCTCGGGAGGAACTGGAACGCCTTCCGGGCCGGGTGACCTTTGTCCCGGCCCGCGGGGGGCCCGGTGCCGAACCTGTCAAGTCAGGCGATCGCCTCCTCGAGATGCTGAGCGGCCGAGTCCGCGCGGTCCGCTCGCTGGTCGAAGCTTCCGCCGAAACACGCGCCCATGTCGAGCCGGTGCTCGACCGCCTTCTCGGGACGACCTTCGCCGTCGACACGCTCGAGACCGCCTCGCTGCTCGCCGCGGGGCCCATGGCAGGATGCCGATTCGTGACCTCGGACGGCAGCGTCCTCGAGGCCGACGGCCGCGTACTCGCCGGGCCGATCTCCTCCGGCGCCGAGGGCACGGGCGTGCTCGCGAGGAAGAATGAACTCGAGCAGCTCACGCAGGAAGTCGCCTCGCTCCGCGACCGGGCCGCGGCCAAGCACGCGGAACTGGCCGCCGCGGACGCCGAAGCAGCCTCGCTGAGCACCATCGCCGCACAGAAGCGGGCGCTTCTCGCGGCCGAACAACGCCAATACCTCGCCGAGCAGGGCAAGCTCGAGCGTCTCGCCGCGGACGAAACCCGCGTGCAGCGCGAGATTCGCGGTCTCGAGCAGGAGATCGGGACGCTGCGCGAACGCCTCGCGAAGCTCGAAGCCGAACGCCGCGCGACGCACGAGAAGGCCGAATCGCTCGCCAGGCTACACGCCGAGCAGGCGTCGCAGCTCGCAGGGTTCGAGGACGACCTCCGCTCGGCGCAGCAGCGTGTGGAGGCCGCCACGGAGCAAGCGACGGCCGCTCGTGTGGACGCAGGAAGAGCGTCGGAACAGCTCGGAGCCGCTCGGCGCGAGTCTTCGCGGCTGGCCAACGTGCGCGACGAACTCTCCCGGCAGATCGCCTGGCTCACCGCCGAAATCGAGCGCACCAAGGCCGCCGAAACCGAACGACTGGCCACCCTCGAAGAATCCCGGGCCGCGAGCCAGGAGCATGCCGCCCGGGCCGAGGAGCTGGGCACCCGCATCGAGGAATTCCGGCAGCGGACCAACGCCGCGGAATCCGACGTCTCGGCCACCGCCCGCAGATTGGTCGAGGTTCGCCGCGAGGCCGCCGAGATCGAAAAGCAGTGGGCCAACGTCGAGATGTCACGGCGGGAGGCGGAGATCCGCCGCGAAGCCATCGAAGAGCGGATCCGCGAAGAGCTTTCGCTCGACCTGCCCGCGATCCACCCCGAGTACCGCGAACTGCTCGCCTCGGGCGGCGTTTCTCGCCCGGATCACGACGAGGCCCAGCGATCCATCGACGAACTCAAGGACCTGATCCGCAAGCTCGGAAACGTGAACCTCGACTCGATCGACGAGGAGACACAGCTCGAAACACGCAACGAAGAGCTGATCCGCCAGGTCGCCGACATCGACGATGCCTGCCGCAAGCTCGCCGAACTGATCGAGCAGCTCAACGCCGTCAGCCGCGAGCGGTTCGCCGAGAGCTTCTCGAAAACACAGGAGCACTTCGGCGGCGATCAGGGCATGTTCCGCCGGCTCTTCGGCGGCGGCAAGGCCGAGATCAGGCTCATGCCGCTGATCAAGGAAATCAACGGCGAGAAGGTGCAGACCGACGAGGTGGACATTCTCGAGTCCGGCATCGAGATCATCGCCAAACCGCCGGGCAAGGAACCCCGGTCGATCTCGCAGCTTTCGGGCGGCGAGAAAACGCTGACCGCCGTGGCACTTCTCATGGCGATCTTCCGCAGCAAGCCCTCGTGCTTCTGCGTTCTGGACGAAGTGGACGCCGCCCTGGACGAGGCGAACGTCGCCCGGTTCAACGCGGTCGTCCGCCAGTTCACCGATCGAAGCCACTTCATCGTGATCACGCACAACAAGCGGACCATGCAATCCGCCGATCGGCTCTACGGCGTCACGATGCAGGAACGCGGTGTTTCGAAGCGTGTCAGCGTGAACTTCTCGCAGCTCGCCGCCGACGGGTCGATCCGAGAGTCTTCACCCGCTCCCGAGCCCTCGCCGGCTTCGCCACAGGAGGATCCGAGCGCCGAATCGGCAACGGAACGCCCCGGCTACCTCCGCCGTGCGCTCGCCGCGATGCGTGAAGACGCGATCGCACCCGCCGATCGCCCCTGATTCAGCAGTGTGGGAATCAGCCGTCTCCGATTCGGCTCCGCCCGACTCAGCCGCCGCGCATCGCGCACACGCCGCACCACGACGCGTGATCCGCTCCGGCGAACCCCTGCGGGTTGATGATCATCGTCCGGGGAGCGTTGGGCGCGGGCCTGGGTTGGGCACGTAGCTTCGCGAGGAACTCCGCCTGGAACTCCCGCTCACGCGTGACAAACGCGGGGTTGTTCTGAGTCCCCAGGAACTCCGTGCGCAGCAACTTGTCGATCCGCTCGATCCGCGTCTCGGGGAATGGATGCGACGAGAAGATCTCCGGCTGCCGCCCGGACGCCATCGCCTTCTGCAGAATCTCCATCACCTCTCGCTGGGCGCGGGGGTTGTAGTTCACTCGCGACATGTACCGCATGCCGAGCTTGTCGGCCTCGCTCTCCTGGTCTCTCCCGAACTTCAGCAGCACGACTCCTCCGACCTGCTCGCCGACCGCCTGAACGTTCGCCCCATACTCGCTGCCCGCGGCGCTCGACACGACTCCGATCAGAAGACTCGAAAGACCCGCGTCGGCCATGCGCTCGTTGATGTGCCGCGCCGTCACGTGCCCAACCTCATGCCCCAGCACCCCGGCGAGCTGCGCCTCAGAAGTCATCCGTTCCACCAGCCCGCGGGTGATGAAGATCTTCCCGCCCGGAAGCGCGAACGCGTTGATCACGTCCGAGTTGAGCAGCGTGAACTCCCAGGGCATCGACGGAAAGTCCGCCTCCGTCTGGGCCGCCAACGCCATCCCTACCCGCGTCACATAAGCCTGCAGATCCGCCGAGGCCACCTTCCCGCCGAACTCGGCCGCGAACTTCGGGGATTCGGAGGTCCCCATCGCGATCTCCTCCTCGCGGCCCATCAGGTTGAACTGCGTCCGCCCGGTCGCCGGGTTCACACTGCACGCCTGCAGAAGGCCCACAGACAACCCGGCCAGGCCCCCGAGAAGGCCGACCATCACGTAGGTCCGAACACGAGAAAGACCACGAGTTCCCATCGGAAATCCTCCATCACCCGGCCCAAGGACACCCGAACGCGCCCCAGATCCGGGCCATTCCCCATCGGTTCTCGCCCGGCTTGCCCCGGGCCCTGCGGGCGATACCATTCGGCTCAATCCACTTGGGGATTGGTGTAACGGTAGCACGACTGACTCTGACTCAGTTAGTCTAGGTTCGAATCCTAGATCCCCAGTTCACTGAATCACGCCGACTTCTCGCTTCCCGCACGCCGACCTTCTACCGGTCGGCGTCATCGTTTTTGCCCGCTCGCCGCTGGCCAAGCCACTCGAACGCCTCGGGCAACGCTCGACCCACCATCATCGTGTGCCCGTAGTCGTCAAGCCGCCGGAACTCCACCGGCAACCCCGCCTCCTTCGCCTCCCCGGCCGCTCGCTCAAGCCTCGCGATCGAGAACAGCGGATCGAGTTCGGCCCCGATCACAAGCACCGGCGCGACCGCCCCTGATCGCCTGAACCCGCCCCCGCCCGCAAGACAGACCACCCCGGCCAGCCGATCGGACCTTGACGTCGCAAGGCCCGCGGCCGCACCCGCCCCCATCGAATGCCCGATCGCGTACACGCGCGTCAGATCGATCTCGTAATCCGCCGAAAGGTCCTCCACAATCCGATCAAACGCCCGCCCGCTCGAGCCCGAATAGGTGAGCGGGCACACCACAATCCAGCCCTCCTTCTGCGCGAGAAGCTTGATCGAGCCCGCCCCGTACCCCTCGAAGAACATGTTCTCGTCGCCCCCCGCGCCGTGGTACGCCACAAGCAGCGGCCGCGGCCCCGCCGGCCGCGATTCGGGCACGTACACCCGGCAGGGAACTTCCGTCTCGTTCACCCGCACCACACGCCAGTGATCCCCAACACGCCCGGCATACGGGTTCCCGCCCTCGCGATTCTCCCGAACCTCCGACTCCACTTCGCGAGCCAATCGCCGCAACCCCCCGAGAAACTGCGCCGACGCCGTGGCCGATGCATCGTCCTTCAGCAGCCTCGCCCGAGCACGCGCCGTCGAAACAGCACGCTCCACCATGCCGGCGGCGGCCTGATCGAGCGCCGCCAACGCCGCCCGCCCCACTTCACCCACCGAACTCTCCGCGATCGCGAGCCTCGACTTCTCGATCGCCCAGCCCTCCCCCGCCAGCAGCACCGCATAGTCCCCGGGCTCTTCGCACCCGATCGGCACGGCCACCCGTTCGACCCCGCCCCCGTTGCTTCCGGCCGCGACCGAAAGCTCAACCCGGCTCGACCACGCCTCGGTCCCGTCCGCTCGTTGCAGCACGAGCCTGACCTCGCCGCCGGGGCTCTCGATCGCGTACAGCGGCTCAATCTCCACCTTGGCTTCCGACCGATTCCCAGGATGAATGACCGCAACCGCGGGAACCACGCGCACACTCTCCGCCGCAAGCAGCGCCGGCGCGGGATCCAGCCCCTCCAACTCGCGCACCATCTCCCCCAGCGTCTTCACCGCGTTGTTGAAGCGCCCGCTGAAAAACGACAAGCTCGCCTGATCAAACGCCCGGTTCAGCTCGGCGACCCGATCTCCCTTCGGCGGTGTCTTGGCCCATGACCGCTCAAGACGCAGGTACGCAAGACCGAGGTCCGCCCGCGTCGCCGCCGCGAACCGAACACGCGCCTGCTCAGGGGCCGCGGGTAGAGGCCCACCGCCCCCGTGCTCGGCGGGCGGCTGCGCCCATGCCACCCCAACCCACGCCGCGCACAACACCGGGAGCATTCGTTTCATCCCATCTCTCCATCGCCGAGAAGCCGGCACACCATCGCCACACACCCCGCCAATCGGGCGTCTCCGCCCGACTTGGCCCGCTCGATGCGGGTCATGGTCGACGCGGGGTTATCCCCGGGAAACACGAGCACGGCACTGCCGCTGCCCGTCATCATGACACGAGATCCGGTCGCTTCCTCCAGCGCCCGCACCACCCCCGACAGCGACGGCTCAACCTCGATCGCCGCCGCCTGCAGATCGTTGAACAACTGCATCGGGTCCAACGCTCCCGCGGACGCCAGCGCCCGAACTCGCTCACGCTCGGGCTCCGATCTCGTCGCCCCAAGACGATCGAACGCCTTGTACACCGCGGCAGTCGGGCAGCCCACGGGCGGAATCACCGCGATCACGTGCCCACCCACCGGCGAGACGGGCGTCACCACTTCCCCCAGACCCTCGATCACCGCGGCCGGCCTGGCACTCAGAAAGAACGGCACGTCGCTCCCCAACCCTCTCGCCACGGCCCGCAAGGTTGCGTCATCGAGCCCAAGCCCATGCACCGCCCGAACCGCCCGCAGCGTCGCCGCCGCATCGCTCGATCCTCCACCCATCCCCGAGCCGACCGGAATCCGCTTCGACACCACCACCTTTACGGGCAACGCGCGTCCCACCACCGACTCCAGCGCACGATGCGCCCGCGCCGAAAGATCGCTCGCGATGGGCCAATCGACCGGGGTCGGCCTGGGCGCCTCCGGGTCCCACCCCACGAGATACTCGCTGGGCTCTCCCTCCGCTCGCGCGGTCACCTCGATCCGATCGTGAAGGTCGATCATCGCCATCCACGACGCCAGGGGGTGATACCCCGCAAACGGATTGATCCCCCCGTTGCGTTCCGCGGGCTCCGGCATCGCCACGGACAACGCCAGATTGATCTTCGCGTACGCCCTGACCACGATGCTCTGGGGTTCCGACATCGCCGGGCATCGTACCCCATGACCGCGTGTAGAATCGGGCAAAGGGAGGCCTCATGCTGGTCAAAGATCTTGTCGCCGCCATGGAGCGAATCGCCCCGCTCGAGCACGCGGAGACCTGGGACAAGGTGGGCCTGCTGGTCGGTTCCTCGGCACGCGAGCTCAAGGGACCGGTGCTCCTGACCATCGATCTGACCGAACGAGTCCTCGCCGAGGCCGAGCGCAAGATGGCCGGCGCGATCATCGCCTACCACCCGCCCATCTTCGATCCCCTCGCCCGCATCACGAATGCCTCGGCCCAGCAACGCATCGTGCTCCGATCCATCGAACTCGGATTGGCGATCTACTCCCCGCACACCGCCCTCGACGCCGTCCCCGGCGGCATCTGCGACTGGATCTGCGAAGGACTCAGCGGCGGATCCCCGGGAAAGATCCACGGCGACTGCCGCGCCCTGGTTCCCCATCCCAGCCGCGAACCAACCCAGGAAGTCAAGATCGTCACGTTCCTCCCCTCCGACAAGGTCGATCACGTCCGCAACGCGATGGCGACCGCTGGCGCAGGCATCATCGGCAACTACCAGGTCTGCTCCTTCAGCACGCCGGGCACGGGCACCTTCCTCCCCCTCGAAGGAGCTTCTCCAACCATCGGCAAGCCCGGAACCCTCGAGCACACTGCTGAACTCCGCCTCGAAATGGTCTGCTCACGGCTCGCTCTGCCGCTCGCACTGCAGACCCTCCGACGCTTCCACCCCTACGAAGAGCCCGCCATCGACGTCTACTGCCTCGAACCCAAGCCCCAGCGCGAGTTCGGGCCAGGCAGGCGACTCGTGCTCGATCGACCCGCCACCGTCCGGGAACTCGCCCAACGCCTCAAGACCTTCCTTAAGACCAGCTCCGTGCGCCTCGCTCAGGCCGAGCACGCCGGCTCGATCAAGACCATCGGGGTGTGCCCCGGCTCAGGGGGCGATTTCGCCTCCATCGCTCGTCAAGAAGGCTGCGAGGCCTACGTCACCGGCGAACTCTCTCACCACAAAGTGCTCGCCGCGCTCCACTCGGGAATGTCCGTCATTCTGGGTGAGCACACAGGCACCGAACGGGGCTACCTGCCCAGACTCGCCCTCCGCCTGAGAGAGCTGCTCCCCGGCCTCGCCGTCGAGCATGCCGAGGCTGACCGCGACCCGCTCGAGCCCGTCTGAACGCCGCCCACCGCCGCCTCAACCCCCAGATCGGCTTTGGTGCGCGCGGGTCGCTCGCTACACTTGGATCGGCATGTCCAAGCCCACACAGGACCAAAAGCCGACCACCAAGCGGCCCGTGGTCGTCCAAACCCCGCCCGCGAGGCTCAGCTACGACGAGGCGTGCGCCTTCCTCAACGCACGCACCGACGTCGAGAAGCTGCGACCCACCCAGGTCCCCGGCGGGACCCTCCGGCTGGATCGGATGCACGCCCTCATGGCCGCACTCGATCACCCCGAGAACCAGACCCGCCTCGTCCACGTCGCCGGCTCCAAGGGCAAAGGTTCCGTCTGCGAAATGGTCACCGCCGCACTCACCGGCGCGGGCTACGCCACCGGCCTCTACACAAGCCCCCATCTCGTCGATGTTCGCGAACGCATTCGCGTCGGCAGTTCCATCATCTCCCAGGACGACTTCGCCGCCGCCGTGTCCGACGTCGCCGCAGCCCTCCCCGCCGTCGAACGCAAGCACGGCCCGGCCACGTACTTCGAGGCCCTCACCGCCTCCGCATTCGTCTACTTCGCCGCTCAGGCGGTCGACGTCGCCGTCGTCGAAGTCGGGCTCGGCGGCCGACTCGATTCCACCAATGTCATCACGCCCGACGTCGCCGCCGTCGCAGCCATTCAACTCGAGCACACCCAGATCCTCGGCAACACCCTCGAACTCATCGCCCGCGAGAAGGCGGGCATCTTCAAGCCCGGCGTCCGTGCCATCACCATCCCCCAGACGCCCGAGGTCATGAACGCCTTCCGCGAAGTCGCCGCTTCCGTCGGCTGTCAACTCTCCGTCGTCGGAGAAGACATCGAGTTCACTTCTCGCTTCGAATCAAGCCCCGAACTCGGCCCTCACCACAAGGTCTGCCTCTACACCCCCCGAAGCTCCTTCGAGCACCTCCCCGTGCCCCTCAAGGGCGAGCACCAGGCGTACAACTGCGGCCTCGCCCTTGCGATCCTCGACGCCCTCCGCGAGCGAGGCGTCGTCCTCAGCGAACTGGGCGTCGCACGCGGCCTCGCGGCCGCCAGCAACCCGGGGCGCCTCGAACTCATCCACCCCAGCCCCAGGATCATGATCGACGGCGCCCACACGCACGACTCGATCCACGCCCTGCTCCGGTCCATCGGCTCGCACCTCAAGTACGACAACCTCATCGTCGTCTTCGGCTGCTCGAGCGACAAGAACATCCCCGAAATGCTCGCCAAGCTCGCCCAGGGCGCCGACAAGATCGTCTTCACCAAGGCCGAGGGCTCCTCCCGCGCCGCCGAGCCGCGTGACCTCCAGCGCAAGTTCGCCGAGATCAGCGGGAAGCAGACCCAGATCGGCGCCACCGTCCGCGACGCGATCAACATCGCCCACAAAGCCGCCCAGCGAGACGACCTCATCATGATCACCGGGTCGTTCTACATCGCCGGCGAGGCCAAACGTCTCTTCCTCGAAAAGGCCTCCAAAAAGGCCTGATCTCGCCTATCCCGGCATCCCCACCTCGGGCGCCAGCAACGTCGTCGAGGATCGCTTCCCCCCGCCCAGCCCTCGACGCAACGCCTCGTGCTTCCGCAGGAACTCCACCACCGCGATCACGAAGGTCGCGTGGCTCCACGTCAACGGACTCACCGAGATCGGGTCGCCCGTGTACGGGTGATACTGCTCCGCGAGAACCCCTGAGTCGTGCGCCCGATACGTCGCCCAGTTAATCAGCTCCATCGCCGGTCCAAGATCCTCGAGCGTCGTCGCGGCCTCGATCAGGTACTGCGCCTGCCACAGCGTGCAGATGATCCACGGATTCCCGGGCGCCACGTCCGTCCGTTCGCGCTCGATCTGGTGGTAGTAGTCACGCTCGTATCGCGCAAGCCCACCCACCGCCGTCCGCACACTGAGCCGCTCCCGCAACTGCGTCATCTCGCTCCGCACCCGCGGATCGGTCGGCTCCAGCGCGCCGAACGCGAACAACGCGTAGTTCGCCGAGTCCGCCGTCATGTCCAGCCGATATCCCCCGCCCTCCGTGGGAATCGCCATACGCGCAAATCGCTCCGCTTCCCCGTTCCACAGGTGCTTCTTGAGCGCGGATCTCATCCGCAGCGCCCCCTCGCGGAACGCGATCTCGCGGTCTTCCTCGCCGAAGTCCTTCGCGAACTCCGCCGACGCCAGCAGCGCGCCGATCGTCGCCGCCACCGTGAACGTGTGGACACCCCGACGTTCTTCCCACAGATCCCACGACTGATTGGGCAACCCGTTCGCGTCCCGGTACGTCAGCATCCACTCCGCCGGCTTGACGACAAGCGAGTTGTACAAGGGCTTGACGAACTCCACGTCCCGGAACGTCTCAAAGTGCCGCCGCAACGCCCACAGCACCAGCGCCGTCTCGTCCTGCTGGATCGGGAGCACCTTCTGCCCCTGGAGCATCCACGGGTGCCAGCTGCTCGCCAGCTTCCCCTCCGGCGTGTACTTGTGCAGGAAGTACCCCTCGTCCTGGATGATCCTCGCGCAGTACCGGAAGAACGACCGCGAAAGCTCGCTCTGCCCGGTCAGAATCAGCGCGTACGCGACCATCGCGCCGTCCCGAGGCCAGCAGTACGAGTAGTGGTCCCCCGCGAACTGCTGAATGTCCGAATCGTTGGCGGCGATGATCGCCCCCCCGTTGTCGATCTGCGTCCGCATCACCAGCGCGCTGCGATAGAACAGGTCCCGCACCCGCTCGGGCAAGACGCCGACGTCGAGAGGTTCCTTCGTCGCCCAGAGCTTCCAGTACGCTTCGGTCCGACTCAGCATCCGCGGCGCACCCTTGAGTTGCACACGCGTGTTGCGGGCCTTGACTTCCTGGTAGCTCCGACCCGCGACCAGCCACGCGTGAAACGACGCCTCGCCCCCGGCCGGCACGTCGAGATTGATCCCCACCGTCGCGTCGACCGATCCCTGGCTGATCGCGTTCCGACCGAGCTGACCGTCCTCCGCGTCGCGCCAGGTGCCTTCCGCACCGCCAAGCCGCTTGGTTCCGATCGCCCAACTGTCGAGCCCGCACTTGTTCGGGTCGCACGCATTGAACAGGAAGTAGATGTCATCCTTGTACAGCACCAGGCTCGCGCTCGCCGGGTCGTAGTTCGCGGTGTCCCCCACCGGCACCCCACGGATCGACAGGTCCCAATGGAAGAAGACGCGCACATCCCGCGGCCGACCCGTCAGATCACGCACGCTCACCACCCGGAAGTACACGGGCTCGTGGAAGTCCACCGCGTCCTCGCAACGAATCTCGAGCCCCAACTCCTCGTTGACCAGGCGAACGTCCGTGACCAGCGTGTCCTTCTTGTACCTCAGCTCACGCTTCCAGGACGGGTCTTCGATCCACGCCATCCGCCCGTCCGCCCACACGCCGAACCGCTGCACCGCCCCTTCCGTGTGGTTGTACCACCCCACGTGCGGGTAGTAGATATCTCGCACCCGGTACAGGTGATCGAACGTGATGAGCAGGTCGCCGTTGCCGACGGGGATATCGCGTGGCATATGGGCCGGTTCCTTCGTCTGGACGCGCAAAAACCGCGCCATCGCGGCTCATCCTGCGCGGCCAAACACCATATCGGCCTTGCGCCGCCCGTGCGCCACCGACGGCTCTGATTTCGAGGGCTACAACTGCCCGGCGAGCATCGCCTCGGCGAGTTTCTCCGCCTCGTCGCTGCTCATGCCGTCGTCGGACGGGCCCAGCGCACGAACGCGTGACTTCAAGTCGCCGATGAAGCTGAGCCGGAGCCCGAAGTTCTCCCCCACCTTCACGGCGGTGCCGCACCCGATCTCGCGGTTATTGACCAAGAGCGACAGTTCCGCATCGGCGCTCTTGGGCAGCTCCACGATGGCCCCGGGCACCAGCCGCAGCACCTCCCCCAGGGGGATCTGCTTCTCGGCCAATCGGACCACCACGGGCACGTCGATCTTCAGAATCTGGTCAAGGTTGCCGGGCATCTCGCACTCCGCGTCTGTGTGCGCACCACCCTATCGGGCATTGCGCTGCACGGGTGCAGGTCGCAAGCGGCGTGCCAGCAGGAGGAGATTATCGAGACGTGCCTCAGCCTTCGTAGCGGCCGAAGATCAGCGTGACGTTGTGCCCGCCAAACCCGAAGGTGTTGTTCATCGCGTAGCGGATGCGGCGCTCGCGGGCGTGATGAGGCACGAGATCAACGTCGAATCCCTCGTCGGGGCTGTCGAGGTTGATGGTGGGCGGGATGATCCCGTCGCGGACGGCGTGCACGCACGCGATGGACTCCACGGCACCGGAGGCGCCGAGTGTGTGCCCGTGCATGCTCTTGGTCGAACTCATGAGGAGGGTGCCACCGGCGGACTTGCGGGCGTGATCGCCGAAGACCGCCAAGGCCGCGGCCACCTCGGCCTTGTCGCCCAGAGGCGTGCTGGTGCCGTGGGCGTTGACGTAGCCGATCTGGTCGGCGTTGAGACCCGCCTCTCGCAAGGCCATGCGCATCGATCGGGCCGCGCCGCCGCCGTTGGGATCGGGCGCGGTGATGTGGCCGGCGTCACAGGTATTCCCGACGCCGAGGATCTCGGCGAGAATGGTCGCGCCGCGGGCCTTGGCGTGCTGCTCGCTTTCGAGGACGAGGATGCAGGCTCCCTCGGCCATCACAAACCCGTCGCGGTCCTTGTCGAAGGGACGAGAGGCCTTGGTCGGCTCGTCGTTGCGCGATGAGAGGGCCTTCATCGTCATGAACGCACCGATGCACAGGGGGGTCACCGCGGCTTCGGTCCCGCCGGTGATCACCACGTCGGCCCAGCCCCGCTGAATCACGTCCATCGCCTCGGCGATGGCGTGGCCGGACGAGGCGCAGGCGGTGGCGTGCGCGGAAGAGGGGCCCTTGAGCCCATAGCGGATGGAGATGTTCCCGGCGGTGGCGTTCACCATGAGCCTGGGCACCGTGAACGGGCTGATGCGATCGGGCCCGCGATCGCGGAGCACGTCGAGCTGCTCCTCGATCGTGCGGATTCCGCCGATGCCCGTGCCGATGACCACGCCCGCCCGCTCCGCGTCGACCTTGGCAAAGTCGATCCCGGAGGACCGGACCGCTTCGTGAGCGGCCCCGAGGCCGAGCACCGTAACCCGGTCGAGGCGTCGGGCCTCTCGCGGATCGACGGCTCCGTTGGCGCCCGGATCCCAGTTGCGCACCTGTCCGGCGATCGTGCAGGTCCAGGAGCCGGCGTAGCGATTGAACTCTTCGCCGACGATCGTGGCGATGCCCGAACGGCCTTCGCGCATGCCTGCCCAGGTCGAAGGAACATCGTTCCCGAGGTTGGTCAGGGCCCCGAGGCCGGTAACCACAACGCGAGGTTTGCCGCTGGTACGGTGCATGGGAGTTGTGCTATTCCGCGGGCGTCAGTTGATGCCGCGGGCCTTCTTGATGAAATCGACCGCTTCGCCCACGGTGCGGAGCTTTTCGGCCTGATCGTCGGGGATGGAGGTCGCGAACGCGTCTTCCAACTCCATCACGAGCTCGACCTGATCGAGGCTGTCGGCGTTGAGATCCTCGACGAACTTGGTGGCCGTGGAGATCTTGCTCTTCTCGACCTGGAGCTGCTCGGCGACGATCTCGATGACTTTGGTCTCGATCTCTTGGGCGGTCATGACGTGCGTACTCCTGCTTGACGCGTGGCGGGGCCGGGTACCCGGCGACCGGCCTGGGGAGCCCTCAGACCTGAGCCGAACAAGGGCTCGGGGGGCCTGAGGAGGGGGGGTATCCACGAGCGGTACCGTCCCACGGGAAGCGACCGACGGTCGACCCGCCGGACGTGCCCCCATTATAGCCCCCACCCCACGGGCCGCCGACGAGTCCGCCTTTCCCCCCGAGACACGGCGTGGCGGCCCCCGGGAGCCCGGAACATCGCCCCGGAGGGCGGACGTTATGGGGAGACTCGGTCCGACCGTCAGAACTGGCGCGGCGGCTCCGAGCGGCACAGACCACGCGACCGGCGTCCGCGCGACAGGAAACAGGGAACACCGACTGGGTGTGTTGGCGAAGGGTGTCGATGAAGTGGGCGCGAGTGGACGGTCGGCTGTCCCTGGCGCTCTTCGCCAAACCGACCGCGACACCCGGTGTGTGAAAGGGTGCACGCATGGCCGGCCTGCCTTTTGAACCTGAAGCTTTCGCCGAGATGGTCGCTCAGCTCCTGCGCGACCGCCAGCCGGACTTCGCCGTCGACCTGACCGGTCCGCGGGAGTTGCTGGTCAACGGCAGACGCCTGGATCTCGAGAACCTCTTCCGCATGGTGAACAACGAACCCATGCGCGGGTCCGAGATCATCGAGCACTACATCGAGCAGCTCTTTGCGAGTGACGCCGCCCGGGTCATGTCCATGTCCCTGGACTTTGCCCGCACGCGGATCATGCCCCGCATTCAGCCGGACTCGATCTTCGACCACCTCCACCGCGAGCAGGTCGCGCACGTGCCGTTCGTCAATGGCACAGCGATCGTGTTCGTGACCGATCTCCCGCAACTCACGGTGAGCATCACGACGGAGCAGGTCGTCAAGTGGGGGTTGTGCGTCGAGGAGCTCGACCTGATCGCCCGCGAGAACATCGACCGGTATGCGCCTGAACTGGACGTGCAGTTCGTCGACAGCCGCGAGGGGGGCAAGGCCGCCATTCTCGGGCACCACGACGGGTACGACGCGGCGCGGCTGCTCATGAGCGACCTGCACCAGCGACTCTCCGGGCACCTTGGCGGAGACTTCTACGTGGCGACGCCGGCCCGCGACATGTTCGTCGCGCTCTCGCTCGGGCCTGAACGATTCGTTCGCCGCCTGCAGTCTCGCGTGGAGCAGGACTACCGCCGGCTGCCTTACCCGATCACCAGCGAGCTGTTCTACGTGACGCGTGACGGAATCGCCGGGACGCGTGCGGAAGCAGACGAATCGCGAGACGCCGCCTGATTCAGATTCGATGCGCCCCGCTGGAGGAGCGGCGGGATCGCTCGTCGGGCCGGTGCCGCAAGGCACCGGCCTTTCTTATGCGCGGTCGTCGCTGATCCGCGGATCGATCCACCGATAGAGCACGTCCACCGCGAGATTGAACAGCACGAGCATGACCGAGAACGTCAAGGCCGCCCCCATGAGCAGGAACAGATCCTTGTTCAGCACGCTGTTGACAAAGTGCTCGCCAAGCCCCGGCACGCGAAAGACCCGCTCGACGACGAACGAGCCGGTCATGGCGTAGGCCGTCGCCGGCCCCAGATAGCTGACCACGGGGAGCATCGCGTTGCCCAGCGCGTGGCGCAGCACCACGGTGTGCTCAGGCAGCCCCTTCGCCCGGGCGGCCCGAACATGATCGGACGAAAGCTGCTCGATCATGCCCATGCGGGTCAGTCTGGCGATGTACGCGGCGAACGGAAGGCTGAGCGTGACTGCGGGGAGCACCAGCTGGCCGAGGGTGCCCCAGCCGCCGACGGGAAGCCACCCGAGCCACACACCGAAGATGAGGATCAGGACAGCTCCGGTGACGAAGCTGGGAAGACTGATCCCCACCATCGCCAGAGCGAGCGACACGCCGCCGGCCCATGAGCCCGGCCTCAGAGCGCCGATCACCCCCGCGCCCACGCCGATGAATGTCGCCAGGAGGATCGCCGAAGCACCAAGAGTCATCGAGACCGGGAGCGAGTCCGCCAGGATCTCGTTCACACGGCGGTCTTCATACTGCAGGCTCGGCCCGAGGTCGAACACCGGGCGACCCGGGTCGACCGGACCCGCAAGCCGATCGCGAACCCAGCGGACTCCCGACGCGCTTTCGAGATACGACACGTAGAACCGCGGAAAGCTGTCGAGGTTGTACTGCTTCTGCATCGCCTCGATCACGGCCCGCGGGGGGCGCCGGCCCTCCGGACGGTCAAGCGGGTTGCCGGGCGCGGCCCATGCCAGCGCGAGCGTGAGCGTGTAGATCGCCAGCAGCACGATCGGCAGAACCGCCAGACGCCGGAGCACCATCGCGATCATGGGGCGGGCTCCCTCCGCTTGAGACGCGCGAGCGTGTGGATCTGCCGGGGATGCTCCGAAAGCCCCTCGAGGCGGGTTGGATCGAACAGATAGACCTGCACGAAATGGAACAGAGGGATCAGGGGCAGGTCGGTCTCGACGAGCATTCGCTCGGCCTCAGAGAGCGCCGCAGCACGCTCGGCGGGATCGGCAAGCCCGGCCGCCCGCGCGAGAAGCTCGTCGTACCGGGGATTCTGGTACTTGCGGTCGTTGTTGTTGCTTCCCGAGAGAGAGATGTCGAGGAAGGTCGTCGCGTCGCCGTAGTCTCCGAACCAGCTCGCCGTGCTGACCATGTACTTGGCGGACTTGAGTCGCTCTCCGAACACCCGGCTCTCGACCTGAAGCAGCAGCACGCGGATGCCCAGCTTCCGCTCCCACTGCCGGGCGATCGCCTGCGCGAGCAGGTCCTGACCCCCGTCGCGTCGGAAGAGGAACTCCATCGGAGGGAAGCCCGCACCGCCCGGATATCCCGCCTCGGCCAGCTCCCGTCGAGCACGCTCCGGGTCGTACGGAAGGCCCGCGGGCGGGGTGTATCCCGCAAGGGATCCGGGCGGCACCAGCGAACCCGCCGCGGGCTCGCCGATCCGGCGGATCTGCTCCGTGATCTCCCGCTTGTTGAGCGCCATGGCGAGCGCCCGACGAACCTTCGCGTCGGCGAGCGGATTGGGGCGGCCGTTGGGGAGCAGAGGCGAGCAGTTGAGGTTCAGGAACGACGTGCCAAAGCTCGGGAAGGCGTGGATGGTGTTGCGAGGATCGGGCGGCAGAGCCGACGCGATCGCCGCAGGAGAGAGCCCGTTGCGCGAAAGCTCCGCGACGCGAGCGGCCTGCTCGTTCCAGAACTCTCGGCGGCGATCGAGCATCTCCGCTCGGTACGGGACCGCGACGTCCGTCGTCCAGTCGACCGCCCCCGTGCGAAAGGCCAGCACCATCGAGTTGGCGTCCGCGATGTTCAGGATCGACAGCGTGGGCGACCGAGGAAGGCTCGCGTCTCGGTAGTGCTCGTTGCGCTCAAGACGCATGTCGCGCTTGAACCGCCAAAGCGTCAGCCGATATGGACCGTTCCCCACCAGCACGCCCGGTCTGGCCCAAGCATTGCTCCACACGCGACGGCCCGTGCGGGGGTCGAGCGACTCGTACCGCGAGAGCGAAGCCTCGCAAAGTGGGAACAACGCCGGGAACGCCACGAAAGACGGGAAGTGAGGCAGGGGGGAGTCCAGCTCGACCCGGAGCGTCAGATCATCGACCGCGCGCACGCCGACGTTGGCCTCGAAGTCGGCGAGCGCCTCTCTCCAGAGCTCCTCAGCACGGGACGACCGGTCCGTCGCTGCGGGGTCGGCGGCGAATTTCGCGAGAGCTTCCGCACGCCGGGCCGCGAACAACTCCGCTCCGCGGATGTGCATGAACATGTTCGAGTAATCGGCCGCCGTCTCGGGCAGCATGCCCCTCCGCCACGCGTACACGAAGTCCCTCGCGGTGAGCGGGGAGCCGTCAGACCACTTCAGGCCCGGGCGAAGAAGAAAGGTGTACACCCGCCCGTCGGAAGAAACCTCGGGCATCGCTCTGGCAACCGCGGGGAGCAGGCGTTGATCGGCGGAGGTCGTGTCCTCGGCGAGCAGCCCCTCGAAGAGCGCACGCGCCACGCGGAGGTCCTGGTTCCAGGACGCCTGATGCGGATCGACCGTGTTGACCTCGGCGCGCTCGACGATGACCAGATCGGCACGAGGCAGCGGCCGATCGGACCACACACTCGCCACGACCGCCACGATGAGCAGAACGATGGGGGCCAGCACTCTGGGCATCGGCTCCGCCTCCCGCTCTCCGCGCCGGCGGCCTTACCGGAACGAATCCGCCGAGGCGTTGAACGGCGCCTTGGTCAGCACGCCAACCACGAGCCGCTCGCGAAACTGCTCGAGGAATCGCGCGTCGCCCTCCCGCGTAGCCTGATCCAGAACGTCTCCCAGATTCGCGGCGGGCACGTTCTGCCCCGCGCCGGCGGCCGCGAAGATCACGACGCTCTCCGCGACGCGGGCGAGATCCACGATGTGCTTGCGGTCGGCCTTCTTCTTCGCCTGCACGTCCTTGTCGTCGCTGCGCCCGATCTGCGGATAGGCGCCGGACGAGGCCTGACGGCCGATCCACGCGAGCGTCTGCCCGCCGAGCAACGCCGCGGCGTTGCGGGAGGCCTCGGGCATCTTGGCGCCGTTGCGCGAAAGCTCGTCACGCAGTTGCGTCGTCACGCTCAGCATCGTGTCGATCGTGTCCGTGTCGCTGGGCTTGAGGTCCTTGAGCTTCGCGTTCATCGCGGTCGCCAACTCGTTCATCGCCGCCGGACGCACGCTCTCGTAGCGGGGCTTGTCGATCCGCACCGCGTCCACCAGCCCGCGGGCGAGCACGTCGAACACGAGCGGCTCCTTCTCGCTTCCCAGCCGCTTGCCGATCGCCCCGATGAGCTCGGTGAGGTCATTCGCCGTTGCCGCCACACCCCGGGCTGCCGGAGCAATCTGCTGGAAGGATCGCTGCGCCGCGAACGCCGCCGCGTAACGCACCTGCGAGCGGGTATCACCCAGCTGCGCCCGGATGATCTCGAACATCTCGGGGGTTGCGACCTCGCCCGCGATGCGCAGCGCATTGATCGCCACGACTTCGTTCTTGTCCTTCGCCAGATCGGCGAGCTTCTCGCCCGTCAACGCCTGGGCGAACGTCTGCCTGAGCGACACCGACGCCTGCGTCTCCAGCATCGGCTGCGTCAGCTCGTTGCGCGACCGGCGGACCCGCTCCGGATCACCCGAACGCAGATCAGCAACTCGCTCCTTCACGAACGCGGACACGTTGTCCACCTGGGCCGCGCTCAACGGGTTCGCCGAGATCGCACCGCTGTCCAGCGTCGTCTGCCCGATCGCGGCGGGAACGCCGGCCAGGCTCACGAGCACCAGGGCGGCGAGGGTCAACATCCGGGGGGTCATCGCTCGCATGCTCAACGCTGTCTTCCTTCGCTCAACGCCCCGCTTCGCGCGGAGAAGGTGATTTCCGACCTCGACCGGGGGCACTCCCGCCACCCGTGGACGCGATTCTAGTAGACCTCAAGGAAGACCCGCCGGGTCGGACGGACTTGTTTGTGGATCATCCGTCGAGTCCACCCCCCAACCTCACCCCGAACATCCGGGTCAACCTCAAGATACCCATCAAGGTCCCCGCCCGGCATCAGCCGCGCCAGGGCTTGGAACACTCCAAGCTCCATCCCCGCGATCCCGCACATGTAGATCAGCGTGCGATCGTCCCGCAGAAGTTCGCGGATGGACTCCTCGGCCTCGATCCGATCCTGTACATACATGGCACGCTGAACCCCGCCCGATTCCTGCCTTTCGCGAGACAGAGCGGTGTGATACGCGAACCAGCCCCCGCCCGATGCCGCCGTCGCCCTCAGCTCCGAGTCGTAGAGCAAATCCGAGGCATAAGGCGACCCCATCACGAGACTCACCGAACCCCGAGCCAGCCCCCCGGCCGCCGCGAGGTCCCCGATCATCCCTCGGAAAGGGGCGATCCCCGTCCCGGTCGCCACGAAGAGGTACCGGTGCTGCGTCGGGGTGGCCGGAAGAACGAATCGCTTGCCGTTGGGCCCGGAGACCTTGACACGATCGCCCGGCTTCAGGTCGCAGAGGTAGTTGCTCGCGACGCCCAGAAACAGCTTGCCCGTCTCGTCGTGTTCGTCGATCAGCCGCTTGACGGTCGTCGCCAGATGTGCCCCATGCCCGTCTTCCCCACGCGTCGGAGAGGCGATGGAGTACAGACGGACCTTGTGGGGCTTCCCGGCCGCGTCCACGCCCGGCGGGATCACCCCGAACGACTGGCCCGCGCGGAACTTCCCTGCAATCTGAGTCCCCGAGACATCAAGGACGACATGACGCACAAACCCGGCCGGCTTCCGCCCCGCGGTGCAACGTTCGTTGGACACAACCACCGCCTCGGCCGGGGAGGCCGGGGTGTGGAGGTGCATCGCCACCTCGGGCAAGGCCGGCCCCGCATTGGCGTCCGCGCTCATCATGACTCAGTTTTCGACGTCGCCGCCGGGAGCGGCGCCGCCCGCCCCCATCGCTTCCATCATCGCCTTCTGCAACGCCGGCCCGACACCCTCGATGCTTTCGATCGTGCCGTCCTCGACCTTGCCGGCCAGACCCTCGATCGCGCCGATCAGCGGCTTCATCATCGCCGACATCGCCGACGCGCCCTCGCCCTGCGCCGCCATCTCCGCGTCCGCGGAGAACAGCCAGCGCCCATCCACCTTGACCAGCTGATCGGGCTCGTCCTTGCCGGGAACGGTCACCGTGGCCTTGTCGCCCTGGATCTTCACCTCGAGGGCGTCGAGGTTCATCGCAGCCATTTCGCCGAGCATGCCCGCGCCGGACATCATCCCAAGCTGCGGGATCGCCTCCGTCGCCGACTTGCCGAACTTGGACTTGCACGCCTCGTCCAGCTTCTTGATCGCCTGCCCGATGGAGACCATCGAGTCCAGCGCCTCCTTGTTGCCTCCCGTCGCGTGGCTCAGTTCGGCCATCTTGGCGAGATCCTTCTCCGCCGCGGCGGCCTTGGCGGCCTCGTACAGATCGCGGATCGCCGTCCGGTCGTCCTTGGGCTCCGCCATCGCCTTCAGACGGCTCACCAGCGAGTTCTTCGCCGCTTCCGCCGCCTCGGACTTGGTCGCGACCGACCCGTACGACTCGCTCGCCTCGGTGTACGCCTGCTTCACCTTCTCGCGGGATTCCTTCGCGGCATCCGCGGCCGCCTTGGCCTGCTCGGCAAATCCCGCCGAGCCCGCCAGAGCGGGCGAGACGCCGGCCAGTTGGCCCATCACCGTCCCGTACGCCTCGATCTGCCGCAGCCGCGTGAGCTCGATATCGGCCAGTCGGTGCTTCGCCCGAGCCTTGACGATCGAGCCGCCCGCACCGCTCACCTTCGACGCCGCCGAAACCCCGGCCTCGCCCGCCGCGACCAGCGCTTCGAGCGCCGGGGTCAGTTCCTTCGTGTACAGATCACGCAACGACGCGCCCATTGCGTCCAGCTCGCCCGCGACCTTCGTCGCCTCGGCCTCGGTTTCCGAACGGGCCTTGCCCGCCGTCTCGGCACGGGCGGCCACCATCTTCTTCTCGTTCTCAAGCGTCGCGATCTGCTTGGTCAGCTCTTCGATCCGCTGCGACGCCCCGAGCTTCTCCGGCTCCAGCAGCAGCGCGTCCGCACGCAGCCTCGCCGCCTCCAGCCGACGCTCGTCCGCCTTCCCCTGCGCGACCAGCGCCTGCTCGAGAATCGGAGACGCCTCCGCCGCGGGCTTGGGCCTTGCCTGCTCCTTCAGCCCCACCGCCTGACGTTCGAACCCCGCCGCCTCGTCGTCACGGGACTTTGCGTCCGCCAACGTCTTGGCCTGCCTCGCCTCGAGCGACTGCAGCGTCGACGTCGCTTCCGCGATCTTCGACCGTGCGCTCTCCACTTCCTTGTTCAGCTCGCTCGTCCGCGGCGCAGGATCAAACTGGCTCGCCTCCGCCAGCGACCTCAGCGTCCGGTACCGAGACAACGCCGTCGCGATCGACCTTCCCGCCTCGCTCGTCCGGTCCGCGATCTCCCCGAGCTTCGCTGCCGCCGGGCCGACCTGCCCAAGCTTCACCGACGCCCCGAGTTGCGCCCCCAGCCCGACGAACGGCCCATCGCCCGAAGCCTGCGTCGTCGACAGCTCGCCCATCGCCTCGGCGAACGCCTTCTCCTGATCTTCGATCGGCACCGCCGCGTCCGCACCGCCCGCCACCGCGACCATCGTGTTGCCCGCCTCACGAGCGCCGCGAACCGACGCCGGCTCTTCGCCGCATCCGGCAAACCACGCCGAGCACGACAGCGCCAGACCAACCACCACAACCAGACGAGACGGTGCCTGCTTCATCCGACGTCTCCAACAGCCATACCGGCCAAATTCCGAACGATCCGCATCGCCCGCAAGGGCGGGAACTGTACCAGAAGACGAGCCCTTTGTCGCCCGCCTTCCTCACCCCCCACCTCACTCCCC
>ERZ1066130.128-NODE-128-length-43138-cov-9.982499_pt1 | contig 43138 bp, 58 predicted proteins | sample MGYA00382777_ERZ1066130 | MGnify/ENA primary metagenome ERZ1066130 (study PRJEB33369, sample SAMEA5778360) | biofilm metagenome | biome: Industrial cooling water; feature: Water cooling tower basin; material: Biofilm | place: United Arab Emirates | collected...
GATTTAATGCTGCATTGGAAGTTGGTTCAAAAATTATTGATGCTGCTGGAAATGAGCGTAGCATTGTTTCTATTACCGACGACCAAAATGCGGTTATTGATGCTGCATTTCCAACCAACCTCTCGTCTGCAACTGTTACTGTTAAGTGGCAATATGCCGATGATATTGGTCAGCCTCCATCAACTTCAAGTTATGTTGCAACTCGTGGTGGTTCGAACGATGAAATCCACGCTGTTGTTGTAGATGAAGATGGCATTATTAGTGGTATTCGTGGACTTGTTCTTGAAAGATTTGCGTTCCTATCAAAAGCCGGAGACGCAAAATCTGAAGATGGAACTTCAATCTACTACGCAGATGCTATCAATAAACGTTCTAAGTTTATTCGCTGGATGGATCATCTTCCTGCTGGTACAAATTGGGGAAGTCTTGCTGCTGGCGTAACATTTACTGCTGTTAGTAAACCAAATTCGGTTTCACTTGCTGGTGGAGCTGACGGTAGTGCTGTTGTTGCTGCTGACAAGATTCGAGGGTTCGATCTGTTCAAAAATAAAGAAAACATTGACATTTCTCTTGTTCTTGGTGGTGATGCTACTACTGCTGTAGCTATTCACATTATCAACAATATTTGTGAATATAGACGCGATTGCATTGCGCTTCTTTCAGTAGAAAGAGAAGATGTTGTTAACAACAGTGGTCAGGAAGTTGAGGATTGTGTTCAATTTAGAAACACACTACCTTCAAGTTCATATGCTGTTCTTGATTGTAACTGGAAATACCAGTACGATAAGTATAACGACACTTTCCGTTGGGTTCCTTGTAACGGTGATGTTGCTGGTCTTTGCGTAAGAACAGATAACGACCGTGATCCTTGGTGGTCACCTGCTGGGTTTAATCGTGGCGGTCTAAAAAGCGTTGTTCGATTGGCTTTTAACCCTGATCAGGGCGAAAGAGACGTGCTTTACATTAATGGAATTAACCCAATTGTTCAGTTTCCTGGACAGGGTGCGGTACTTTATGGTGATAAAACACTTCTTTCTAAGCCAAGCGCGTTTGATCGCATCAACGTTCGAAGACTCTTCATTGTACTTGAAAAGTCTATCGAGAAAGCATCACGTTTTGCTCTATTTGAGTTTAACGATGAAGCTACTCGACAAGCTTTCAAAGCTCTTGTTGAGCCATATCTCCGTGATGTTAGAGGACGAAGAGGAATTACCGATTTCCGTGTAGTTTGTGACGCAAGCAACAACACTGCGGAAGTTATTGACCGAAATGAGTTTATCGGTGATATCTACATCAAACCTGCTAGAAGCATCAACTTCATTCGCTTGAATTTCGTTGCTGTTAGAACTGGTGTAGAATTCTCTGAAATTGTCGGTAAATTCTAAGTAGTGTAATAAATAGTTTAAACTAAGGAGATATACCGATGGCAACCAGATTTAGCGTTTCAGAATTTAGAGCTAACCTTAATAGAGGTGGTGCTCGCCCTACGCTGTTTGAAGTTGAGATTTCGATTGCGTCTCTTGCTGGTGGAGTGTTTGCTACATCAGCGGGAGCATTGGATAAGTTAAAATTTACTTGTCAGGCAGCAAATTTACCTGCATCTCAAATTGGAACTATTGAAGTTCCTTTTATGGGACGTAAAATAAGACTTCCTGGAGACAGAATTTATCCAGATTGGACTGTTACTATTATGAACGACGAGGATTTCTCTGTTCGTGATTGGATGGAAAACTGGTCTAATCTTATTAACGAAGCTGAACTCAACCTTCGTGTTGGACCTGCTGGAAATAACCCAGCATCTTATAAATGTTCCGCATATGTAACCCAATTCTCCAAAACAGGAGAGGCAATCCGACGTTACCGTTTTGATGGATTGTATCCTTCTGAAGTTGGTGCAATTGATCTTTCATGGGAAACTACTGATACTATTGAAACTTTCCCTGTTACTTTCCAATATGATTTCTGGCAAGTTGAGCCAGTCATTCTTGGTTAATTGAAAGCAGCACTCCTAAATATTTGGGAGTGCTGCAATATTTTGTATGATGGTAACCAATGAGTATACTAAACCGCCTATTCGGATTTAAATTAAAGGGCAAAGACGACGTAAATACCAACAAGTCGTTTGTCCCGCCTACTAATGACGACGGTGCAGTCGTTGTTGAGGGTGCCGAAGCCTATGGCGTACAACTTGATCTTGATGGTGTAGTTCACAACGAATATCAAGTTGTTTCACAATACCGCGACATGGTAATGCAACCGGAAGTTGATTCCGCTGTTGATGATATTGTTAACGCAGCTATTGTTGTTGACGAAGGTGAGCCACCAGTTGCATTAGATTTTTCCAGAGTCAAAGAACAGGGTCTTGTTCCACTTAGCGCATCACTAGAAAAGCGAATTCAAGATGAATTTCGTGCTGTAATTAATTTGCTTGGGTTTGACGACAAGCAATCTTACGAAGTTTTCAAGCGATGGTATATTGACGGAAGACTATACTACCACATTATTATTGATGAAGTTCACAAAACCCAGGGAATTAAAGAACTTAGATATATCGATCCTCGACAAATCCGCAAAGTTCGAGAGGTACATAGAGAGAAAGACGAAAAGACTGGTGCTGAAGTTGTTGTCCAATCTAGCGAATACTTTTTGTTCAATGAGCGTGGTTTCCCTAATTATTCAAACAACACTATTGTAGCCCCAAATTTAGGCCTTCGCATCGAAAAGGATGCCGTTGCCTATGCGCATTCTGGTCTAGTAGATAAACATGCTTCATTAGTTTTATCACATTTACATAAAGCTATTAAGCCCTTGAATCAACTACGAATGATGGAAGATGCGGTTGTTATTTACCGTATCGCCCGTGCGCCAGAACGTCGTATATTTTATGTTGATACTGGAAATCTGCCCAAAACAAAAGCGGAAGAATATCTGCGGTCTATAATGACTAAATATAGAAACAAGATGTTATACAATCCCGAAACTGGTGAAGTTAGGGACGGTAGACGACATCTTGCTATGCTGGAAGATTTTTGGCTTCCACGTAGAGAAGGTAGTCAAGGGACAGAAATCGACACACTTCCAGGTGGTCAAAATCTGGGTGAGATTGAAGACATTAACTACTTTCAAAAGAAGTTATTTCGTTCATTGAATGTTCCGTATTCAAGATTTGAGCAGGACACTGGTTTTAATCTTGGGCGGTCGAGTGAAATCACTCGCGATGAACTGAAGTTTCAGAAATTTATCGAAAGAATTCGTAGAAGATTTTCGATGCTTTTTGATGAACTTCTTGGACGACAGCTTATCCTAAAAAATATTTGCAATCGACAAGATTGGGAAAAGCTTCGACAAGGAATAACTTACAAATATGCTAGTGACAGCTATTTCAGTGAAAGCAAACATGCTGAAATATTGCGAGAGAGAATTGCTCTTGCAAAAGAAGCTGGACAAGAAGGTGCGATATATTATCCAAGAAGTTACATACAACGAGATATACTTAAATTAACCGATGAACAAATTAAAACTTTTGATAAAGAAATTAATAAAGAAGCTGAAGAGCTTGCCAAAAAACTTGGTTCGCAGTTTGAAGAAGATCAAATTGAAGATCAAGAAGAAGGCGAGGAAACCAAGCCTAAAGCTCCTAAAAAGAAAATAAAGAAGAAGGACGATGAGCGAGACAATTAGACGAGGTGGTGGACCTGGAATTCCTTATAAAAAGGAAATTCAACCTGTGGTTGAAGCACCAGTTGTGCAACCTGTCGTCGAAGAGCCAAAAATTGAAGAAAAGCTCGATATTCTTGCCGAACTCATAAAAGAGACTGAAGAGTTGGGTCTTTATGATGAAGCTCCAAGTGTTGACGTGCAAGAAATAGAAATCAAGTCCAAGAAAAAGAAAAAGCATTTTAAAGAGGAAGATTAACATGGAAATCGAAAAACTTGCAACAGCTATTTCTGACGCATCTCGTAAAAATGCACTTAGACTTAAAGAGACTGTTCGCGGTCTTCTTAATATGAAATTAAAAAATGTAATTGCCCGTGAAATGGATAAAACCAAAAAAACGTTTTTCAATAAGAAGTAAAAGGCAATGGCAATGAAATTAATCGCAGAAGTAAATCAACACGACATCAAACTTCTCAATGAAGAGAAGGATGGTAAGCGTAGTTACTTCATAGAAGGAATTTTTATGCAAGCAGAAGTTGCGAACAGAAATGGTCGCATATATCCTGCTGACGTTCTAATGAACGAAGTAAAACGCTACAACGATGAGCGTATATTAAGTCGCACATCATTGGGAGAATTGGGACATCCAGAAGGTCCACAAATTAATATGGATCGCGTTTCTCATATGATTACCGATCTTCGTATAGACGAAAATAATGTTTGGGGGCGAGCCAAAATTATGGATACGCCTTTCGGAAAGATTGTTAAAACGTTTATTGACGAGGGTGTAAAGTTAGGCGTTTCGTCTCGTGGTCTAGGTTCTTTGCGACCAAAAGGCGAAATTATGGAAGTTCAGGGAGATTTTTGGCTTTCAACTATAGATATTGTATCTGATCCTTCCGCTCCTGATGCTTTTGTAAATGGCATCATGGAAAACAAAGAGTGGGTTTTTGTTGATGGTAAAATCAAAGAAGCTGATATAGCTGCAATGAAAAAGGAAATACAAAAAGCCACTCGGTATAACTTAGATGAAGCTAGTGTTAAGGTCTTTCACGATTTCTTAAAGAAATTGGGGAATATATAAGCTAGTTGTGAAAGTGGTAGGATTATAAATAATTTAGCAAAGAGATTATAAGAATAGCTATTAAATTTGAGGAGTAATTCCATGACTGATATCGCACTTAAAACTTTGAGGAAGCTGCGTGAAGAGCTAGATGCTCCAGAAACCGCCCTCGCTAAGTCGCATCTTCCAACCCATAGTCTTGGTCTTGGAGTAGAAGTACCTGATCATCTTGAAAAGAAGCATGAGCTTGATGTTGGCAAAACCGCAAAAGCTGCTGCCGATCTTCCTACACACAAACTCAAAGAGAGTGAAAAGGAAGATGAAAAAGAAGACAAAGAAGATGAGAAGCTTGATGAAGTAAAAATGTCGGCTGACCCTATGGTTGATGGCGAAAAAGCTGCTTTGGATTCTTTACATCCAGAAGATGCAAGTCATGGCGAAAAACTTGCTGCACAGCCATCAGAATTAAAACCAGAAGAAATCGAAGCAAAACTTAAAGAAGAATGTGAAGTATGTGAGGAAGATGATTGCGACGGTGAGCACGAAGATGAAGATGCTCACAAGGAAATGAAAGAGCACATCGAATCGCTACTTGCAGGAGAAACAAATCTTTCTGAAGAGTTGAAACAGAAGACTGTAACTCTTTTTGAAGCTGCTGTACACGCAAGTGTAAAAGGACAAACCACAAAAATTCGTGGCTTGTACGAAGCACGTCTTAAAAAGGAAACTGCACGTATTTCTGCACAGCTCATCGAATCCCTTGATCTTTACTTAAACAGTATTGTAGAGGGCTGGCTGGAAGAGAACAAACTTGCTGTTCAAAGTGGTCTTGAAGCTGAATTAGCCGAAAGCCTACTCTCGGACGTAAGAGGAGTCTTCACCAAGCATAACGTCGAACTTCCCAGAGAGAAGGTCGATCTGTTTGCAAAACTCGCTCAGAAAGCAGAAATCCTCGAAAGCAAACTAAATGCCGAAATTACGCATTCTGCGGAACTTGGTAAGAAGCTTGCCGAGATGGAGAAACGTGAAGCAATTCACGAAGCTTCAAAAGGACTTTCTGATGTCGAGGCTAATAAAATGGTGACTCTTGCTGAAGGAGTCAAATATGAAGGTAAAGAGGCTTTTGCTAAGAAACTTCAGACACTAAAGGAATCATTCCTTTCTAAAGATGCTCCGGCTGAAAAGAAAGGTGTGGATCTGTTGGTAGAAGGCGGAATCGAGAAGGAAGAGGTTTCCAATTCCATTATCTCGGAAGCTGCTAAGTCGCTTAGTAGACAGTTGGCTAAAAAATAATAAATTATAAATACTTTAAGAATAGAAACTAAGGAGATATTACAATGACGATCCCATCTGATGTTTTACAGAAGAAGTGGAAAGAGATTCTTGAACACAAGGATCTTGCGCCAATCAAGGATTCATATCGTAAGGGCATTGTTGCTACATTGCTCGAAAACGAGGTGAAGGCTCTTGAAGAAGATAGGTCTATGGGCTTTGCTCTTAACGAAGCAGCTCCAGCCAACTCTTCGGGTGCGTTTCCCGCAAACCCAAATCTAAAAGGATACGACCCTGTTCTGATTTCGCTCGTTCGTCGTGCTATGCCAAACCTTGTTGCGTTTGACGTGTGCGGTGTTCAGGCTATGTCAGCTCCAACTGGTCTTATCTTCGCAATGAAGAGCCGTTACAGTTCACAAGGTGGATCTGAAGCTCTCTTCAATGAGGCTGATACCGATTTCTCTGGTACTGGCACTCACTCTGGTCTTGATCCAATGGATGCTGCATCAACTCGCGGTTCTGGTATGTCCACCGCAGACGGTGAAGCTCTTGGTGATGGCGTTGGTCCTGACTTTGCACAAATGGCATTCAGCATCGATAAGGTGACTGTAACTGCTAAAACTCGTGCACTCAGAGCTGAATACACGATGGAAATTCAGCAGGATCTTAAAGCGGTTCACGGTCTTGATGCCGAAACCGAGCTTGCCAATATTTTGGCAACTGAGATTCTTGCCGAAATCAATCGTGAAGTTATGCGCTTGATCTATAACAACGCGAAGGCTGGTGCTCAGTCACTAACCACAACCCCTGGAATCTTTGACCTTGACACCGACTCTAACGGTCGTTGGTTGGTTGAGAAGTTCAAGGGACTTATGTTCCAAATTGAGCGTGAAGCTAATGGAATCGCAAAAGAAACCCGTAGAGGGAAAGGTAACATCCTTATCACTTCTTCGGATGTTGCTTCTGCTCTTTCTATGGCTGGTTTGCTCGACATTGGAACCAACCTCAAAGACAACCTTAATGTAGATGATACTGGTAACACTTTTGTTGGTGTTCTCAATGGTCGCTATAAGGTATTCGTAGATCCTTATGTTCCACAAACTGCTACGAACCACTTCGTAGTTGGTTATAAGGGATCTAACCCATATGACGCTGGACTTTTCTACTGCCCATACGTTCCACTCCAAATGGTTCGTGCAGTTGATCCTCGCAGCTTCCAACCAAAGATCGGATTTAAGACTCGTTACGGTCTTGTTTCCAATCCTTTTGCTAACTCTGCTGGTGACGGATCGCTGGTAGCAGGTGCTAACGTGTACTACAGAAAAGTACAAGTTGACAACCTAATGTAATCTGGGTACGTCTTAGTCTCCTGATTTCTAAAGGGGCTTCCGCCAGGAAGCCCTTTTTATTTCAATAACTTACACATCTTGACAAAGCTTGTTGTTTACGATATAGTGAACAATAAGCTTTTATTTTTATGTAATCAAATAACCATCAAATAAAAATATTAAATGATTACAACAACTTAATATGTTTATGGATAGTTATGCCATATACGAAATCAAATAAATATTGGGTAATTCCCCAACGCATAGGATTTTAAATGTCAAAACTATTTCCGCTACCAGAAAATAGAAACTTTTTGGCACAGTTCAACTGGAAACTGTTTATCAAAAAGTGTCCAAACGTTTCTTATTTTGGTCAAGGAGTCAATCTACCATCAGTAGCTCTTCCTGCTGCGGATCAGCCAACACCATTCGTTAATGTTCCACATCCTGGTGACCACGTTCGTTATGATGATTTTGTTGTTAGGTTTGTTGTTGATGAGGATTTGGCTAATTGGTTGGAAATACATGATTGGCTTACCGACTTAGGATTTCCAGACAGATACGATCAATTTAAAAATATTAAAAACTCTGATGGTGAATTGCCATCTGTTCATGGCGGATTATATTCGCCAGCATTGCTAACACTAACAACGAACGCAAGAAACCCTAACCTAGAATTTGAGTTTGAAGGGTTATGGCCCACTGCCCTTTCCGGTTTAGAGCTTAATGCAACCGACAACGATGTTCAATATTTGACTGCTACGGCAATTTTTCGTTATACGTTATATAGACGCAAGAAGGTATAAGTGTATGGCTAAGAAATCCGCTGTTCGACCACGCAAAGTGAAAATCAAGGACACTGAATATCAATTCGTGCCCCAAGAAAACCTACACTGTTTTATTAAGCGTAAACCTCGCAACAAAACCCAAAAGGTTACAAAACGCCAAAAACTATATGGTATGATAGACTACAACAAGCAAGTAATTCAACTTGAAAGTCTACAACCAACAAAAGAAATGGTCGATACTATTATCCATGAAATTTTTCATGGAATAATTAAGGAGTATGAAATACCCTTAGACGGTCGCAAAGAAGAGCGATTTGTCAGAGATTTGGCTACGGGGATTACTGAAGTTTTGCACGATAACCCCAAACTAATGGCTTGGATTAAAGAGCGGTTGGAAACAACCAAAAAATAGTATATAATTAATATTATGAATTCTACCGAAGCTCTCGATACAGTTGAAAGTATCTTTACCCAAATTAAAGCTGGCACACTTCGTGCTGAAGTTGGGAATTATTGGTTTATACAACCAACCAAGAAAAGATTTTTTGTCAACACTATTCAGGGCTTCGTTACATACCTAGAGTTATACGAAAACGACACTTTAATTGACCGTGTATATGAATCGTTAACTGTGGTTGATGATAATGGTGTGGAAATTCGCTTTGGTGACCAGTGGAGTCCGTTGGTTGAATTGACTGAGCAAGAGAAAGCTCGTTTCACAACTATGCTTAATACATTTTTGGGGATATAATGAAATTCGAAGAACTACAAGAAGAGTGGGAAAAAGATCGTCCAAAGCGTGGTGACGATTTGGCTGAAGCAAGTTTTCGTATGGGCTATTTGCACGGCAAATACCATAAATTTTTGCGCGACGAAAAAAAGCTACTGAATCAACTAGAAGTTAATTATAAAAATTTACTGACAATTAAACATGATTATTACATGGGCAAATTGTCGGAAGAAGAATTGGCTGAACGTGGTTGGACTCAGTTTCAATTGCGAATAACAAAAAGTGACATCGAAAGATATTTCGATGCTGATCCTGACCTAATAAAAGCCAAACTGCAACTCCAAAATCAAAAAGATAAGGTATTCTATTTGGTCGATCTACTCAAAAATCAAATCAACTATGGCAATACACATATTAAGAATGCCATAGAATATCTCAAATTCATTAACGGCAAAAGTTAGTCAAATTTTGTCCCACTATATATTAGGTAGAGAACTTGCATCTAATGTATAGAAATGGAACAAATTTTAGTTTCAAAAATTGATGAGGTTTACCTCAGAATCAGTACCGACACTGGTATAGAAAAGGAACTGTCCGAGTTCTTTAAGTTTCGTGTACCCGGATTCCAATTTATGCCTCGCTACAAAATGCGAGTTTGGGATGGCTATATTCGTTTATATGATTCTTATCATCAACGTTTATATGTCGGGCTTCTACCATACTTAAAACAATTTTGCAAAGATCGAGACTATCAACTTATTACCGACCACACAATTACACCAAACACAACATTTACAGAATTAGACGCTGCAAATTTTTTCCAAACTTTAAATTTGCCATTTCAGTCACACGATTATCAAAATCGAGCTATAACTTACGGCATAACAAATAACAGATCACTATTAGTATCTCCAACCGGAAGTGGCAAGTCTCTTATCATTTACGGATTAACTCGATACTATAATAAAAAGACACTAATTATTGTCCCGACAATTAGTTTGGTTAGTCAAATGTATTCTGATTTTGAAGACTACGCAAAACAAGATCCAACATTTGATGTTGCAAAAAATGTCCACAAAATATATCAAGGGCAAGAAAAAGTTACCAACAAACAAATAGTCATTTCAACTTGGCAGTCTATTTTTAAATTACCCAAAAAATATTTTCAAGAATTTGATGTCGTAATTGGGGATGAGGCACATCTAATTAAAGCCAAATCTCTAACTAATATCATGGAAATGTTGGTTAATGCAAAATATCGATTTGGTACTACAGGAACATTAGACGGAACGGTTACAAACAAATTAGTGCTGGAAGGTTTGTTTGGTAAATGCTACCAAGTAACCACCACCAAAAAACTAATGGATGCCGAAAAACTGGCAGAATTAAGAATTGAATGTGTAGTTCTTAAATATCCAGATAGTGTATGTAAAGCCAAAAAGGACTATCGTTATCACGATGAAGTGCAATACATTATAGGACACACTCCCAGAAACGTTTTTATTCGCAATTTGGCGATTTCGATGAAATCGAATTGCTTGGTCACATTTCAATTTGTGGATAGTCATGGAAAAGTTTTATATCAAATGATTAAAGATAAACTCGCAAAGACTGATCCTAATAGAAAGGTTTTCTTCGTAGCTGGTGAAACTGATGGTGAGTATAGGGAAGAGATACGCAAAATAACAGAAAAAGAAAAAAATGCAATTATTGTTGCGTCTGTTGGTGTTTTTAGTACAGGTATTAATATTCGAAATTTAGATAATATTATTTTCACTTCACCATCAAAATCTCGCATCAGAACATTACAATCAATTGGTCGTGTACTAAGAAAAGGTGATAACCAATCTTATGCAACCTTATATGATATTGCTGATGATCTATCTTGGAAATCTCATAAAAATTTTGCACTAGAACACTTTTTGGAAAGAATCAAATTATACAATTCAGAAAAGTTTAACTATAAGATGCACAAAATCGAATTGCCTTCTGAATAAATATTAAGGAAACGATAGTACATCAATGGAAATAAATGGGTAAAGTTAAAATATTTCGACTTTTTTCCGGTGATGACATTATCGGAGAAGTGATAGCACCACCTAAAAGAAATGCTCGATCTATATCGATCAAAGATCCTATGCGGATTATAACAGAATATGATCCAAAATTAAAAATGCATCATACATTTTTAATTCGTTGGTTACCTCAAGCAACTGATCGTATATTCAAACTTCCAAAATCATCAATTTTAACTCCAGCCGAACCTATAATGGAATTGGAGGATCATTATTATGATGTGTGTGACGAAACTTGGGATGTAGAAGATCCTGAAGATCCAGCTTTTATAGAACGTCAGACAAGAAGGTTGATATTAAAATTGATGTTGGAGAAGCCTTCAAGAGAAGAAGATATCAATTAATGCCAGTGGCACAAAAATTCCATTTTTAATCACCAATAAAATCAAATAGTTATAATCCTAGAAATAAAGGAAAATGACTACATCTATACCATGACACCAATCAACAATCATAATTACATTTTAAATCTATTCTTTTATTTAATTATTCAATAAAATTCGGTAGTTATGTAAATTTTAAAAATAAGGTAAAAATTTTTACATTATTTTGAATTTTCCTCTTGACACGAGTTTCAAAAAGTCAGTATAATTGTTTTAAGAGGTTTCCAAGAAATAATTTGCCAAATAGATTGGGCAAACAGTTTGCCAATAATTATTCAAATCATTTCCCAAATAATTTATCTGAATAGTTTGCCAAAATTTACAAATAACATAATTACTACTTTATAATAAGTATATAATTAAAAGTATAATTAAAATAGTTTTATGATCAATTTTAAAAGATTTTTTAAAACGCACGAAACCGTTGACCTGCAATCTCAACTTACATTAGCCCATCAGCGTATCAAAGAACTAGAACAAAACGTAGATTCGTTACTCAATACAGTCAACGAGCAAACAGCAGCATTAAAGAAATGCGTCCAGACAATGGATCTTGCAAAAGAGACGATGTTACGTCAAGATAAGATTATACAAGAATATCGTAAGCTGTCCTTAAACTAGACAGATTAAGCTTGACATTTTTGCACAGTTCGTACATAATTGTACATAGAGGGTAATGTTATATGATTTTAAGTGGTAACAAAAGTATAGGCATATTATGGCTAAGGGCAAAAAGAACGAACGTTCAATCGACGAAGACCCAACAATTATAGAAGAGTTAGAAAAGACGGTTTTGGCTAAACTACCAAAACGACGTGGAGCCGATCCTAATAGAGAACATTATATTGATAACGATGAGTTCTTTAAGGAAATGGTTACGTGGAAAAAGGAAATAGCTCGCGCCAAGAAGGAAGGCCTCCCAATTCCCCGTGTCACCGAATCTATTGGGCAGAAAATATTGACTATTGCCACCAGGGTATCTTTTATGCCCAAGTTTGTGAATTATCCCTTTAGAGAAGAAATGATATCAGATGGGGTCGAAAATTGCCTATTATATATCCAAAATTTCAATCCTAAGAAAAGTAACAAACCCTTTGCATATTTTACAACTATTGTGTACTATGCATTTCTAAGGCGCATCAAAAAGGAAAAGGCGCATTTAGCTACGAAATTTAAGTATATTGAGGAACACTTAAATGGGGAATTGGAAAATGGTGACGTTCCGGGCGATTCGTTTGGCTCTGATTACAGTGATGCCAATCGCAGGGAATTTATGCACAATTTCGAACAAGCTCGTGCAAAAAAGAAAAAGAAGAAACGAATCAAAACAAATGTAACTGCACTAGATCAAGTCCTAGAAGAATAGGTTGACTTTGCAGTCAACTTTTGGTATTCTTTCTCTATGGAATACCCACATTTAAACAAGATAGGTGTGTTCATTTCGCAACCTTGTGTTACGTATGAAACTAATCTTTTGCCAGATGTAGTATACGCAACACCTGAGTTGGAACAGTTTCATGTCAATGAAACAATCCATTTTATGGTGATGCGGTCAAAAGGTATCACAATGGCGGAAGCCAGAAAGTTTTGCGTTCAAAATTCATCAAATTTAAAATTGATAGTAACAGATAAATTACTCAACAACATAGTTGAGTTGAATTATATAACTTTACACTAGAGGTGTTATGGGGGAAAGACCAAGAAAAGTAATATACGCTGAGTCTTTATGGGATTGGATCGATCAGAAAATGACCAAGGCAGGAATTCGCGACGAAGAAGCACAGACACTAAAGGAAGCGGGAACACTTTTGGCATTACAAGAGGCAGCATACAAACGCGCATTACACGAAATGATGGATGAACTTTTAAATGAGGATGATGGTTACGTTGTCGATTTGGATAAGCAAAAAGAAGAAGAGGAGGTGTGGGAGGAAGAGTTTAATATTAACAATCCATCTTTTAATAGACAAATGGAAGAAGATGGTGAATCAGACGAAGAGTTGTAGTTCGTTATGTGGGTTAATAAAGATAAACTATTAGAAAGTTTATACGGTCATTGCCAAGATCGCTCGTTATCTACAAAAGAAGTTTTGGGTAAAGTTTTTACGGATTTGGGCATAGTACCAATTAATAATCAAATAGAAAAATTGACAGATATTGTCAGAACATATAAAAATACAGGAAAAAATTTAGAGAAAACAATTAATGACGTGCACAATATACTAACAGCACCAATCGAAGAAGTATCCTTTGACGAAGCTGCCAGAATGTTTGATGATGATAATAATTAAGGTTATTCAATGAAGTTAGCAATTATTGCCGACACACACGCTGGAGCAAGGAATGATAATCCTGCATTTAATGATCATTTTTTAAAATTTTTTGAATTGGAATTTATACCACATTTGATCAGTAATAACATCAAAACAGTTATCCATTTGGGTGATGTGTTTGATCGACGTAAATATATCAACTTTCAAACTTTAAACTCGTGGCGCATTCGAGTTTTTGATCGGCTACAAGAATTGGGTATAGAAGTGCATGTCATTATTGGTAACCATGACACATATTGGAAAACTACAAATGAAGTGAATAGCGTCACAGAGCTGATACGAGGATATTCAAACATAAAAATTTATCAAGAACCACAAACAGTAATGTTTGATAAAACCCCATTTTTGTTTTTGCCTTGGATCAATTCGTCAAATCAAGAAACAAGTTTACAAGAAATACAAAAAACGAACGCTCGCATAGTTTGCGGTCATTTAGAAATTATAGGATTTGAACATTTTAAAGGTCACACCAATACCGATAAGGGTTGGGATAGAAAAGTGTACCATAAATTTGAGCAAGTTTTTTCGGGACACTTTCATTTTAAATCTGAACAAGATAATATACTATATGTTGGCTCTCCTTATGAAATGATGTGGAATGATGCTGGTGACGAAAGGGGATTTCATGTGTTTGACACAGACACTCGCGATTTGACTTTTATTAAAAATCCACACACGATATTTGAAAAGATGTATTATGATGATACTGGAGAAACTTTAGACAATTTACTTAAAGCAGATTTTACACCATATGCTGGAAAGTGCATTAAAGTTTTAGTGGAAAAGAAAAATGATCCACATCTTTTTGAACAATTTTTGGAACAATTACACAAAGTAAATCCTGTTGATGTGTCTGTAATAGAAACCGAGCTAATCGGATCTATACAGGATGGAGCAATCGATGAGGGTAAAGATACATTAACCATATTAACTGAATATGTAGATAGTTTAACGTTAGATGATAATTTGAAAATTCGTTTAATTGAGCGGTTACGAGACTTATATTTGGACGCATCTACCCTAGAACGAGACGATGTATGATGGTTGAATTTAAAAAAGTTCGTTGGAAAAATTTTCTTAGCACAGGAAATGCATTCAACGAAATAGAATTGAATAAAAATCACACAACACTTTTAATTGGTCCAAGTGGTAGTGGAAAATCTACACTACTAGATGCAATAGCATTTGCGCTATTTGATAAGCCATTTAGAGCTATTAATAAGGATTTGGTTGTAAATTCTATTAACGAAAAAGCTTGTGTTGTTGAGCTAGAATTTAAAATTGGTAAAAAAGAATATTTAATTCGTCGAGGTCGTAAGCCCATCGTATTCGAAATTTACGTGGATGGACAACTGTTAAATCAGGATGCAGCAAACAAAGATTATCAAAAATACCTAGAGAAGCATATATTAAAATTTAATTTTAAATCGTTTACACAAATTGTTGTTTTGGGTGCATCAAATTTTACACCTTTTATGCAACTGAAAGCCCAAGATAGAAGACAAATTATAGAAAATTTGTTGGACATCGAAGTCTTTAGTGTGATGAATGAACTACTAAAGTCGATGGCAAGTGATCTTAAAGAGGCTGTTAAAGATAATATTAGTCAAGTTGATGGAACAACTCAAAAAATATCTTTACATGAACAATTTATCAAAGATTTGGAAAAAGACACACAGCACAAAATAGACGAAAATCTACAAAAAATTAAAACAAATAAAGAAACTCACGACAAAATTCAGAGCCAAATCGATACACTCAAAGTGTCTCTGGAAACACACCAAAAAGGTTTAGAGGTTGAACAAGAAATTAACAAACAAATGCAAGAGCTGTTGGCTCTTGAGGCAAAAATTGAAAGTAAATTGAAATTGGTGCAAAAAGATGTAGACTTTTATTCTCAGCACGATAATTGCCCTAAGTGTAAACAGGCAATTCAGCCGGATTTCAAGCACCAAGAAATAAATCAAAATACGGCAAAAGCTAATGAATTCAAAACAGCACTCACAACAATCGAACAGAGTGTATCTAAAATTTCAATCAAACAAACAGAATTTAAAAAGCTTCGTGACAAAATCGAGAATATACAAACAGAGATTAGAAAATTGGAAAGTAGCCAACATGCCATTAAAGAATATGTCAAAAAAATAGAGCGCGAAAATATTGAGCTACAACAACCACGAAGTAGTGTCGAAGATGAGAAAAAGATCATTAAAGAATTGCAGCAACAAATTAAGCAATTAGAACAAGAGCAAATTGAATTGGCTTTTGAAAAGCAATTGAATGATGTTGCAGGAACACTTTTAAAAGACAATGGAGTTAAGTCACAAATTATTAAACAATATTTGCCTATAATAAACAATAAGATCAACCAACATTTACAAGAAATGAATTTTTTTGTAACTTTTTTAATTGATGAAAATTTTAACGAGTCAATTAAATCCAGAGGTCGTGACGATTTGAGTTACGCCAATTTTTCTGAGGGAGAGAAGCAAAGAATAGATTTAGCACTACTTTTTACTTGGCGTTCTGTTGCCAAAATGAAAAATTCTATTAATACAAATTTGTTGATTTTGGATGAAGTTTTTGATAGCTATTTGGACACAGCAGCCACAGAAAATGTAATACAAATGCTAAACTCTAAAATGTTTAAGGATACGAATATATTTGTTATTTCACACAAAGAAACTATTTCTGATAAATTTGACGCAACAATTAAGTTTACTAAAAGTAAAAATTTTAGTATTATTGAATAATGGACAAGTGGTACTACACAAGTAATAAAGATTTTATTGATCATCCGATCAACAAAACTTTTGCTGAAGTTGTTACAATGACACAGCCCCAATTTGCTGCTTGGGTCGAGGAATTGAAAGATGTCATTTTACAATTTTGGGAAAACGGCAATCCTCCACGCATGGGGTTTTCAGAAACCGAAATGGTTGAACAGGTCCACGAACTTCGTAACTTTGATGTGGAATCTATTTACCATATAGATGAAAATACAGGCAAAAAGGATGTTTTAAAAACTTCAACTCGCGTTGGAAATTTTGTCAATCAATTTTATCCAACGATGTATAAAACAAAAATTGACAGTGACAAATCCATTTACGATTATTTTGCCAATCCCAAACTTCAGAAGTCCAGATATTCTAGGTGCGAAAGACACTTTAAAAAGGATGGATTTTATGTATATTCACATATTGTAAGATGTCTCGAAAAAGAAGTTCAGTGCAACCCCGAAAATTTTTTAATTCCTGCATCATCTGGTGTTGAGTGGATTACTAAATTTGAATCTAATTTGCGTAACGATCCCTTATACAAACAATATGATTATTGGCTGTGTCCGATTGATGTTAACAATGAAAATTCGATGGAATATACGGGAAACGCAATAGACAAATATAGTAAAGTTAGATCATTTACTTTAACCAAAGAAGATTTGGCGCAACTCCCGATACCAGAACATTGTCTGGTAACAACTCGATTGGTTGAGAAAAAAGCACCCAAAGAAAATAAATTGCGCAAATATCATATTCGTCTTTATAAAAAAGATGTTAAAATATTTCCGTTAGGGTTCAAATCGATTCGAATGTCATATTCACAATATGCTGTAAATTTTCCTCCAGTTATTGCCAAAGCAATTTACAAAAGATATACAAAAAGTGGCGGTATCGTGTGGGATTGTTCTGCTGGCTGGGGCGGTAGATTGGCAGGTGCACTCACAGCCGAACATAAACTACATTACATAGGTAATGATCCCAACACAGATCATAGAACTACAAATGGAAGAACTAAGTATCACGAATTGGGCGATTATATTAAAAATATCATTCGCACGAATAATACTTTTGAGTGCTACGAAGAGTGTTCAGAATTAATGCACACATTACCAGAATTTCAAAAGTATAAAGGGAAATTGGATTTGGTATTTACTTCCCCTCCATATTTTTGTAAAGAAGTCTATTCACAAGATCCAACCCAATCAGCATTAAAATTTAAGCAATATGAAGAGTGGAAAAATGGATTTTTATTCCCCACTCTTAAAACTGCATATGAGTGGTTAAAGCCTGGTGGTATATTAGCATGGAATATTGCAGACGTATATATTCGAAAGCACGATCCTGATAGTAGATTGCCTTTGGAAGACGATACTACGAAATATTTGCAGAGTTTGGGGTTCGAACACCAAGAAAACCTTAAAATTGCTATGCAGTTAATGCAGGGTTCAAATAGGTACGATTCAGACAAAAAACGTACATTTTTGCACATATGTACAGTCAAAAACAAAGACGATGAAAATAAAGATTTTAAATTTGAATATCTTTTTGTGTATAAAAAGCCCTTGACCTAAACAATCAACTTTGTTATCCTGTTAATAGTTGATTATCCACGAGGGCAAAATGAGTAAACCAAATATCGTAAACATCGGCTCAAAAGAAATTTTGGCAAAGCTGATGTCAACTGAAAATATTCAAATCCGCCATAAAAAGATAAGCACAGCAGCATTCGATGTCAAGAATCGCATTTTATATCTTCCTATATGGAAAGATATGGATGGCGACATGTACACAATGTTTATTACACATGAAGTTGGTCATGCGCTATTTACTGACCCTAAACTGCTTGAGGAAGCATTAAAAGAACAGCCCAAACTAGGTGTTATTTTAAATCTTGTCGAGGATGCACGAATTGATAAAAAAATGAAGGTGCGTTTTCCTGGCGTAAAAAGTTGTTATAATCATGGCACAAAACAGTTGTTAGACCGAGATTTTTATGGAATCGAAAAGAGAGGTCTTAAAATTGAGCAAATGAATTTGCTAGATAGAATTAATCTGCACTATAAAGCAGGTATATACAATCACATTGCGCCAGTACCTTTTAATGAAAAAGAACAAGAGATCGTAGACGAAATCGACAGTGCAGTAACATATAATGATGTGATTCGCATATCAAAGAAAATTCTACAGCACATTAAAGATGAAAAACAACAAGAGCAAGAGCAAGAAGGTGATGATCAGGAAAAGGACAATAAGTCCAAGAAAGGTAAATCTAAGCGTGGAAATAAAAAGGTTGCACAAGGTAAGCAACAAAAAAATTCTGAACGGGGTGAGAGTGAAGAAGACGACTCGGAAGATAATGAGGAAGCCCCGCACAATTATGATGATCCATATGAAGACGACGAAGACGCAGAAGATGGTGAAGGTGATGATGCTTCCGGCAGCGAAGAGTCGGACGAAGACGCAGAAGATGGTGGTTCATCTGCACAATCCAAAGATGGCGAAAATGATGGCGACGTGTCCCAGACTTCAAATGGACTAGAACCTTCAGAAGAAGATTTGACATCGCAGACGCAAACACATGCTGAACAAAGCATGAATAAGTTAAACGATAAAAATGCACATGATATCGTGTATTGCAATTTTCCTAAAATTAATACACGCTCATTTGTTGTTCCGTATAAAGAAGTGCATAAACAAATTCGCCACCATTATAATTCGTTAAATGGTTCGCAGATTGACAATGCTCGGTTGCAATATAATAAATTTAAAGTAGCCAACCAAAAAATTGTCGATTATTTGGTGAAAGAGTTTGAGTTAAAAAAGGCTGCTGCAATTACGTCTCGAATTAAAACCGCATCTACTGGAGTATTAGATACTCGCAAAATTCATAGCTATCGCTATAATGATGATTTGTTTCGTAAGATTGCCGAAGTTCCAGAGGGCAAAAATCATGGTTTGTTGATGTTTGTGGATTGCTCAGGTAGCATGAGCAGTAATATGTTAGGAACATTGCAACAAATTATCAATTTGGTGTCGTTTTGTCGAAAGGCGGGAATTCCATATGATGTGTATGGATTTATGGATAATATGTCAGGTTGGGACATATACCAAAGATCATTGGCAAGTGACAAAATTTCTGCAATGCAACACAAGCAAGAATATAAACCCGAAGACGTTGTTTTGGGTAGATTCTATTTGAGACAGTATTTTTCATCATCGATGAAATCAATAGAACATCAAGAAGCTTTGGTTAATATGACGGCATTGGTAAAATCTTATCAGGGTTCGGGTATGATCCCGCATGTTGAAAGTTTAGGAGGAACCCCATTTGACGAAACAATAATGACCGCAACTCAACTAGTCAAAGAGATGAAAAAGAAATTTGGTTTGGATATAGTTCATACAATTTTTCTGACAGATGGTTACGGAACATCAACCATTAATTATAAGGATCATAATAATACAACACAGCAAGCCAGATCGTATTATGATACCAATAGTGTTATAGTTAGATGTGGATATAAAGAATATAATTTAGAGAATTACAATAATGATACTAATCGAATGTTTTTGGAAATTTTGAAAAAAGAGACTGATAGTAATGTGGTTGGATTTTATATTTGTGATGACTATCAAGTCAATTCTGCAATTTCTCGAATGACTTCAGATAGCAAAAAAGTAAAAGAATTAGAAACAGAATTTAAAAAGAATGGATATTTGGCAATCAAAGAAGCTGGGTGGGATGAATATTATGTTATACCCAGTGGTTCAAATATTACTGTAGATGCAAATGGGTTTGATTCTTTAAGTAAAGTTGAGCACAAAAATGTTGGTAAAGAATTCACAGCAATATTTCAACGTCAACAAAAAAGTCGAGTTATTCTTAGAAAATTTATAGATAAAATTGCTAAAAAACGAGAGTTGACACGAAATTAAAAGTTTGATACCATATAAAGATAGTTGATTATATTTTGGAGTACATTATGAATAAAAGTGACACACAAACCCTTAGCGAATTGGCAGAATCACCAGATTCAGGAACAATTCCCGCTCGCGATCCAAATTATGTTCCGTTTGGATTTTATGAAGACGTAAAGTCGATCATACAAAGCGAAAAATTTTATCCTGTGTATATTACAGGTCTGTCAGGTAATGGTAAAACTTTAATGGTTCGTGAAGCTTGTGCAGAGCTAGGACGAAAGCTTTATCGTGTAAATATCACACAAGAAACTGATGAAGATGATTTGTTTGGTGGATTTCGTCTAGTCGATAATGAGACTGTGTGGTTTGATGGTCCTGTTATTAAAGCAATGAAGACTGGTTCAGTATTGTTACTAGATGAAGTGGATTTGGCAAGTAGCAAAATAATGTGTTTGCAGCCAGTGTTGGAGGGGAATGCAGTCTTACTCAAAAAGATTAATAAAATTGTTAAACCCGAAAAAGGATTTAATATTTTAGCTACTGCTAATACAAAAGGTCGAGGTTCCGACGATGGAAAATTTGTTGGTACTAATGTGCTTAACGAAGCTTTCCTTGAACGATTCCCAATTACACTAGAGCAAGATTACCCAGATATTTCTGTGGAAAAATTGATTCTAAGTAAAATTTTTAGTAGCAACAGTATAAATGAACCGCAATTTATTGATCTTCTTGCGGAGTGGGCTGAAGTCATTCGTAAGACAGCACGAGAAAATGCTGTAGACGAAATTGTAACAACACGGCGATTGGTTCATATTGCACATGCATATGCAATATTTGGAAATCGCGAAAAAGCAATACGGTATTGCTTAAACAGATTTGACGCAAACGTCAAAGACGCATTTCTCGAACTTTTCACAAGGTTGGTCGAGGAAACTGCGGGGTAGTTTAATCTTGTGGATAATCAACTATAGGTGGTCTGGAAACAGACCACCACTTTTAAGTTGACTATTTGTATAATAATATGTATAATAAAATGAGATGATATGAGCACAACACGAAAGACAACTGGAACACAACTACTACGAATCTTGAACCATCTTAAAAGTGGTAAAGATTTGACTGTAAATGAGGCGCGAACAAAACTTCGCGTTGCTCGTCTAAGCGCACGAATTCACGAGTTGCGCGAAAGGGGATTTACGATTTTTACAAATCGTAAAACGGTTACTGCTGGCACCGAAAGGGGCAAGCGCGTTACTGCTTACACTCTAGGCGCACGTTAATTTGAGTGGGCAGGGTATCCTGCCCCATATTTTTATGATGGATGTAATATGAAATTATCAGAAAAAACTGTAAAAATTCTAAAGAATTATTCCGAAATTAATTCGGGCATTTCTATTAAACAAGGTAATAAAATTACAACTATTTCCGGTGGAACAAGCACACTAGTTTCTTTGGCGGAAATTCCAGATGTTTTTCCAAAAGATTTTAGTATTTTTAATTTAGATAAATTTTTGGCAGTACAGAGTTTATTCACAGAACCAGATTTTGAATTCGGTGATGATAAAGTTATTATTCGTAGTGGCAACAAATCACTAGAATATTATTATGCAAACGCAAGTACAGTAAAATCACCCAAAAAGGTGTTACCAATTCCTACTGATGGAGTAAGTTTTCTACTAACATCACAAGATTTTGCCTCAATTAAAAAGGCATCTTCTATACTACAATATAAACACCTAGTTATTTCTGGTGATGGAAAAACAATTACGGTTGAAGCTCGTCAAGGACCAGATTCGGGAAATAAAGTTAGCCCAACTAGTGGTAGCTTTAAGTTAAACACAAATGTACCAACAGATAAAACATTTAGTGCCACACTAATCATTTCAAATATGAAACTGGTTGATGGTAATTATGAAGTTAGGGTTGGTGATGAGTTTGTGTATTTTAATGAAAAGGACTTGGGACTACATTATTGGGTAGTCAAAGCTGCCGAACATGACTAGCGATAAGTCTGATCAAGAGTGTTTAGATTTGATAGCCAAAGCTTCAGAATTATATAAATTGGCAGAAAAATCGCACTCTAAATCAGAAGCAAAAAGATATAGAAGCATGGCTGAATATTATGAACAGCAAGCAGTTGAATTACAGAAAAAATCAGAAAAAGAGGGATAGATATGTTTCACTATGATTTGATAGAAAACGGAACTGGTAAGGTTGTCGGTAGGGTTAAAATTAAAAAAACTATTAAAGAATATGCTGCGGGTGCTATTGAGGAGTTGACGCGACAACTGCAAGGTGTTAAATCGCCCAAACGAAAACTGCGTTTAGAAACAAAAATAGATGAATGGAAACGTGTCATCGAAATGGTAAATGCGCAACAAGAAGAAAATTTAAAGATAGTGGAGCAACAAAATGAACAGAAAGAGCAAAAAGACACAGCCCCAAGCACCGAACATGCAGAGTAAACCTATCTCAGAAATGGGTTTAGAATTTCTTGCTGAAGCCAATCATTTAAAGTATAATGTATATTTGCTTGCGCAATCCATTATATTTGCGTCGGTATTTGATAAGTGCAAATCTCCCGACGAAGCCGTAGCTTTAACTACACAAATCATTAGAGCTATAGACGGCATCAATAATAATAGAGGTTAATTATGTCACTACAGCATGTTGTTTGGGTTGAAAAGTATAGACCAAGAAAAGTAATTGATTGTGTGTTGACCCAAAACAACAAAAAGACGTTGTTAGGAATGATTAAGGATAATCAAATACCCAATCTCTTACTATCAGGTTCGCCTGGAATTGGTAAAACTACTGTGGCAAAAGCCATTTGCGAAGAGTTGGGGTATGACTATCTTTTTATCAATGCTTCGCTAGAGCGCGGAATTGATATGGTTAGGGAAAATATCATTAATCACGCATCAACAATTTCCTTGGACGGCTCAAGAAAGGTTATTATTTTAGATGAGGCAGACAATCTAACTGGCGATGCACAAGACGCTTTGCGTGGTTGTATTGAACAATTTGCAAAAACCTGTGGTTTTATTTTAACGTGCAACCACAAAAATAAACTAAAAGATCCATTACATTCGCGATTTGCTCATATCGAATTTTCGATTTCTAAAGAAGAAAAAAAGAATCTTTTGCCAGAAATAGTAAAGAGGGTATTTACTATATTAGAAGCAGAAAATATAACGTATGATCGAAAAGTTGTGATGCAAGTGGTTGCAAACTTTTTCCCAGATTTTCGTCGCACATTAAATGAACTACAAAAGTACACAAAATTAAATGCGGGGAAAATTGACGAAGGTATACTAATCAATAATATTGATGGTAATATGACCGCACTCTTTCGTGCCATGAAAGAGAAGAAGTATAATGATGTTCGACAATGGATCGTAAGCAACAATGATAACGATTCTGTTACCATGTATAGAAAATTTTATGAGTACATGGACAAATATCTACAACCAAAAAGTATTCCAATAGCAGTTGTTCATATCGGTAAATATATGTATCAAAACTCTTTTGTTGCAGATGGAGAAATTAATTTTTTGGCATTTGTAACAGAAATTATGCAGGATTGTGAATTTATATGATAGAAAAATTAAAAATATATTTGGAAAGTTTGGTTAGCTTTTTGCTTCATCCACTAATTTTTAGCTTCTTGGCTGGTGTGGGTTTAGCTGCGGTATTTGATATAGTGGCTGCTGCACAATTGGCTGTACTAATTTATATCGCATCCACCCTCACAAACATTTTAGTTGAGTTAGTGGAAATTAGGAATCAAATTATTATTAATTGCCGAAATCAAGTAAAAACTTATCAGCTTTTTAGTCGAGTAGTTTCACAATTAACAAATTTAATTTCTGCAACTAATCGCAAAACAAAAAGTAAATAATGGATGAGCCACAAAAGAAAGTTGGGTTGTTTGATTTTCTTAGATCGTTGACAGAGACGAAGGAAAATATATTGGATGAAACCAATATTAAAGATTATAGCCCATACATGATTAATCGATTTTTGGCTTGTGATGTAGATTTGGTGCAACTAACAAATTATTTAAACCTAATTCCTAATATTAGTAAGGAGATGCACTATAAATTTTTAATGAATTCTATACCAAAACGCAAACGATACTTTAAGTACATCAAAACAGATAAACTAGACAATGAAGAGTTGTTGCAGCAAGCTTTTGGCTATAGTCCAACAAAAATTAAAGAATTGACAGCATTCTTGAGTGAGGATGATTATGAACAAATTCGACGGCAACTTGAAACTGGTGGCATCAAACAACAAAAAGTTACAAGAAATCGACGAACTACTGCGCAAGGTTAATGAAATTAACCAGATGCTAAATGAAGTTCCTTATGTTCTTGAAGACCTTAGACAAAATTTGAAAGATGTTAATAGGTTGGCTTGGGAAGCCCGACACCGTATTAACAAAACCCCTTGGTATAAAAGAATTTTTTCCATTCTCAAAAATAGATAACCGATAAATATTCTTAGAGATAAGAGTATTTGGTTATTACTTTGAGAGGGAAACATGATTCCTGATGATGTATTTGGTGGAGTTGGCATTAGAATTAAGCTCAAGACTCGCGACGATTTTCTTAAAGTTTGCGAGACGTTAACCCGTATCGGGGTTGCTTCACGTCACGAAAAAGCCTTATATCAGAGCTGTCACATATTGCATAAAAAAGGGCAATATGCTATAGTACATTTTAAAGAACTATTCAAGCTAGATGGCAAGCCAACTAGCATAACAGAAGAGGATATAGCACGAAGAAATACTATAGCCAATATTTTATCAGAATGGGGTCTTGTGGAGTTGGTCGAACCCAAAAAGTCACAAAGTCCTGTTGCAGCACCAAACCAAATTAAGATTATTGCCCATAAGGAAAAATCTCAATGGAAATTGGTAGCAAAGTATAATATTGGTGGCAAAAAGCTACATTAACTGTTATACTTATATTATGGAAAAATTGAAAGTCTTTAAACAACACCCTAGTGCCGTCGTACCTGCATTTGCTACACAAGGTAGCGCGTGTTTTGATCTATGTGCAGCGTTTGATGTAGAAAGCAAAATCAAAGTTATTGGTAAAGGAGTATTTGTTCCCGACCCAAACCTTTTAGGAATGATGGGCGATTTCATGGTACATGAAGGAACCATAACACCATTAGGTACAATCCAAGACGACGGTTCATATAAAGCGCAACTAAAGATTCCCGATGGGTGTAGAGTATTAATACCAACTGGACTTATATTTGATATACCAGATAATCATGTATTAAAGGTATATTCTCGTTCAGGGACATCATTAAAGAAAGGATTAATACTAACAAATAGTGTAGGTATTATAGATAGTGATTATGTTGAAGAGGTGTTTATTTCCATGACCAACATATCTGGTATGACCATAGACATTGCGCCAGGAGAAAGAATTGCCCAAGCGATGTTAGAAAAGGTTATACGAACGGAGTTGGTGGAGTTGGAAACTAGGCCCTCCCGCAAAACAACTCGCCAGGGCGGTTTTGGTAGCACTGGCACAAAATAAGTGGATTAGATGATGGGTTTACAAAAACGCACGATTAGAGTCGTTGCAATATCGGATACTCACGGTCGCCAGCGAGATCAAAGAATTAGACCGATCCCAGAAGGTGATATATTAATTCATGCTGGCGATATGATTAGAGATCATCGCGAATTGCAAGGTTATTACGATATTAATAGATTTTTTCAAGAGCAAAAAAGTTTTAAACATAAGTTTTATATTGCAGGAAACCACGATTGGGCATTTCAGTTACAAAAACAGGCGGTAGTAGATATGATGCATGGAGCAACATATTTACAAGACCAGTTTGTGGAGGTGATGGGGTTGAAAATTTACGGAACTCCGTGGCAACCAGAATTTTGCAATTGGGCATTTAATTTGCCCCGCATGGGAGAAAAATTGCAAGCTGCGTGGGACATGATCCCTGATGATACGGATATATTGATAACGCATTGTCCACCGTTTGGGTTTCACGATACAATTAAACCTGGAACCGAAAATTTAGGGTGCCCACTTTTACGCAAACGTGTTGAACAAATAAAACCAATGGTACATATTTTTGGTCATATTCACGGAGGATATGGGGCAACTAAAATAGATTGGGACAATAACCAAAGCACAATTTTTGTTAATGCTGCTATATGCACGGAACTATATGAGCCACTAAATAATGCTATAGTTGTTGATATAGTACCAAGGAAAAAGTATGCCAAACCAAAAATTAAAACTTAGTTCGGTTGGTTTAGAGTTAATTAAAAAGTTTGAAGGGCTTCGACTAGATGCATATTTGTGTTCTGCTGGTGTGCCCACTATTGGGTATGGTACTATCGTATATCCAGATGGCAAAAAAGTTAAGTTAGGTGACAAGATTACATTAAAACAGGCAGAAGAGTATCTTGCATTTAAACTTCAAAGGTTTGAAGCAGACATTAAAAGATTAGTTAAAGTTCCGCTAACACAACCACAATATGATGCACTTGTGTCGTTTGTTTATAATTTAGGGACAACTAATTTTGCTAGTTCAACCTTGTTAAAGCGAATTAATGAACGGAAATTTCAAGAGGCAGCAGAACAGCTTTTGCGTTGGAATAAAGCCGGAGGAAAGGTTGTTAATGGCTTGACCCGTAGAAGGGAAGCGGAAAAGGCTTTATTTGAATCTGAACCAAATGTAATTAAATTTGCATCAGATATTGACAATTTATTGTAATTTGTGTATTATTAATAAGTAGTGGCGATAACTTTTATTATGGAGCTATATTATGAGTCAGGATGCAGTAATTAAAGCCATTCATATGTTGAATGGCGAAATTGTAATAGCGAAGGTGTTGGCAACATCCAACAATCTAGTTTATACAGTAAAAGATCCAATAGTATTACATTTTATTCCCCCAAAATCTCCAGCCGATAGACCACAGGCAGCATTTGGTCCATTTCATCATTTTGCTGAAGGCGACGAACTAATAGAAATCGAAAGAACAGCAACATCGCACAGCGAAAAGGCAAATTCTAATTTGGCAACCAAATACACAGAATTTGTTACTGGTATATCTCTTCCACCAAATTCAGCCGGAAACAACAAAATTATCACACCATAATTTTGTTGATATTGTTGGCGAATTTTGGTATGATGTATCTATGAAGTTTTATACAAACGTTCAGCTTGATTGGGATGGTATACTATATCGTGGCGTTGATGGAGATCAGCGTATCACGAAAAAGGTCAATTATAAACCAAGCTTATTTGTCCCTGTTAAGGGACAAACAAAATATAAAACACTAGATGGAAATTACGTTGAACGCATTCAACACCAGAGTGTTGCTGATGCTCGCGAATGGGTAAAGGAATACGAAGAATACTCAAACTCATCATATTACGGTAATAAACAATATCAATATACATTCATATCAGACAATTTTCCTGGTCACATCGATTACAATATATCCCAAATAGTTATTGCAAATTTGGATATCGAGGTTGCTTCAGAAAATGGCTATGCCACAGTCGATAATCCTAATGAAAAAATAATCGCAATTACGGTCAAAGCCAAAAATAGATTTTATGTTTTTGGTTGTGGTGATTACACATCACCAAAAGATCGTGAAAACATTTATTACTTTAAATGTGATTCCGAATTGGATTTGTTGGATAAATTTTTAACGCAATGGGAACGTCTGATGCCAGATATTATTACTGGATGGAACGTAGCCTTTTACGATATACCGTATCTTATTAATCGCATAACCAATTTGCTCGGTGAGGATGTCGCTAAACGCATTTCTCCGTGGAAAAAATTTTCGCAGCGAACAGTTATTTTAATGGGGAAACAACACACGGTTTTCGATATCGTCGGCATCGGCATTTTAGATTATTTGGAAATGTACAAAAAGTTTCCACCACCAAATATTAATCCAGAAAATTATAAACTCAATACCATTGCCCAACTAGATTTAAAGAAAGAAAAGATTAATTATGATGAGTATGCAAATTTATACGAATTATATACACACAACTACCAAAAGTTTATCGAATATAACATCCGTGACGTTGAATTGGTTGATGAGCTTGAAGCAAAACACAAATTGATCGAAATGGTGTTGAGCATCGCTTATGATGCAAAAGTCAATTACAATGATGTGTTCACCCAAGTTCGTATGTGGGACACTATTGTTTATAATGCTTTACGCGAGCGTAATATTGTTGTCCCACAAAAAAAGCGCAACACAAAAGATAGTGCATATGCTGGTGCGTATGTAAAAGAGCCACAAATAGGAATGCATAAGTGGGTCGTTTCGTTTGATTTGAATTCCCTATACCCAAAACTAATTGAAATGTATAATATATCTCCTGAAACTTTGGTTCCACACAAACACAGAACACTAGATTTAGAAAAATTGTTAAACAAAGAATATGATTTTGCATATTTGTCCGAAGAAAATTTGGCTATAGCAGCAAACGGTCACCACTTTAGTCGAGCCAAACAAGGTTTTCTTGGGGCAATTATGGCTAAAATGTATGATGATCGTGTGGTGTATAAAAAGAAACAAATTGAGGCAGAAAAAAATTTAGAAGCTGTTAATCTCGAATTAAAAAAGCGAGGATTACTATGATGACAAACGAAGAATTTGATCGAAATCAAGCTGCTATGGCATTTGCAGCAATGGCACATGCTTTTGGGTGGCAAATGGGATTTCAATGGATTGTTGATGATCAGGGAAAAGACACCGACAAAGTTATGTTGTTTGTAGACACTCCTTGGGGCGTTTTTCGGTGGGAATTATCACCACACGAAATGCTAGGTTCATGGAAAGAATATACGGGCAGAATTCCTGATCAACATAATGATAATTTGCGTCGTATACGATTGACCAAGATGATCGAGGCATTAACGGCAATGAAACGTGACGAACCAAAACCTGAAGTAGAAGAAACGCCAACACCGCAAACACCAGAAAATGTCCCGGATAACGCACCTAAAATAAATGAAGTTGTTGGACCGACACCAAGAGTACCGAGACAAAGGAAGCGTCGTGGCAAAAAGTAAATATAAACCCATATATGCAGTATATAAAGCATTCTACTTAAATAAAGTAGATCCGAATTGCGATTATGTTGCGCGTGAAGTTATCAAGGCATTTGATACTGAAGATGCTGCATTTGAGCATGTGAGAGAACTATTAAAATCAAATTTTCTTTCAGCACAAGAACTTGAAGAGGGTTGGGATTTGGATGTAATTTCAACTACAATTGAAGAGTTGTGGTTGGAAATACAATTAAATGCAACGGACAAATAGCGAATGTGTGATAAAAAGTTGTGTCGCAAATGCAACACAGAAAAAATGTTAACTGAATTTAGCAAACGCTCAGATAGAAAGAGTGGTTATCAGTCTGTGTGCAAACAGTGCCACCATGCATACTATAAAGCTAGATACCAAGAAAAGCCTGAGCTATATAAGAAGCATAGAAAAAATGGAAAATATAGACGAAGAACATTGGCGCAATTACATCTCCGTGAGTATTTGAAAGATAAAAAGTGCGTTGATTGTGGGGAATCAGATCCAATTGTGCTAACCTTTGATCACGTAAAAGGCGAAAAGAAATTTGACATATCTAGTGCTGTTTCAAGTGGCGCATATGTTTGGGGCAAAATTTTAGAAGAAATTGAAAAATGTGTAATAAGATGTTGTAATTGCCACCAAAGAAAAACAGCAAAAGACCGTGGTTATTATAAGTTGACAAAGTTGGAATAAATGGTGTAGAATATATTATATTGGTGGATAGTTCAGTTGGTAGAACGACGCACTGTTACTGCGTAAGTCGTAGGTTCGAGTCCTACTCCACCAGCCAATTTCATGGGGTTATTGTGGAAAAAGACTTATCTAAATTGTCCGATGATGAGCTGTTTAAACTTAAACAGCAATATACATACGACGTTTCCAAATTTAAAAACCTACAGACAGCCAAAAAAGTTCAACTCAATTCCGCTTATGGTGCGTTAGGAAACGAATATTTTAGATTTTTTGATATTCGTCAAGCAGAAGCTATCACGCTATCGGGTCAATTATCAATTCGTTGGATTGCTAATGCCGTCAACAAATATTTAAATAAATTGCTTGATACTAAAGATAAAGATTTTATCTTAGCTATCGACACAGATAGTATTTACGTTAAGTTGGAAGATGTGGTAAATTTTGTTTATAAAGACAAACAAATTCCAGAACCACAAAAAGTTGTTGGTGTTTTGGATAAATTTTGTGAAGATAAACTCCAGCCGTTTATCGACAACTCATACCAAAAACTTGCAACATACGTAAATGCATATAAGCAAACAATGAAAATGAAACGCGAAAATATTGCTGACAATGCAATATGGACAGCCAAGAAACGCTATATTATGAATGTTTATGACAAAGAAGGTGTTAGGTTGGCTGAACCTGATCTTAAAATCATGGGAATTGAAGCTGTAAAATCTTCGACACCAACCGTGTGTAGAAAAAAGATTAAGGAAGCACTCAAAATTATAATGACGGGAGATGAGTCTGCACTACAAAAATATATTAGGACATTTCAAAAAGAATTTGTCACGCTTGATCCAGATCAAGTTGCATTTCCTCGTTCAGTTAATGGTATTAGTAAGTGGCAAGATACAGTATTGGGTCATAAAAAAGGAACACCAATTCACGTCAAAGCTTCCATAGTTTATAATAGAATGTTGGTTGACAAACATTTGACAAAGAAGTACCATAAAATACAGGAAGGCGATAAGATCAAATTTTTGTATTTAAAAGAACCAAACCCTAGTATGTCTAAGGTAATAGCAATTATAGACGGGTTGCCTGAAGAGATGGGACTACATCCTTATGTAGATTACGAAATGCAGTTTGTAAAAGCATTTTTAGATCCGCTGTCTATTATTTTGTCTGCAATTGGGTGGACTTCGGAAAAACAAAATACATTAGATCATTTATTGGAGTAGTAAAGTAATATGGCAAAGAAAAGTGGTGATAAAAATTTGCTCGACGATTATATTAAATTGATAGATAATCCTTATGCAGATTTGGCAGAAAATGGAACTATCGCAGACATATCTGGTTATGTGGATACGGGAAGTTATGCACTCAATGCATTATTTTCTGGCGACATTTATTTGGGAATGCCACAAAACCACGTTAATTGTTTTGCTGGAGAACAAACTACAGGCAAAACATATTTTTGTTTAGATATTGCAAGAAACTTTCTTAAAGGAAATGAAAATGCAGTTGTGGTAATTTTTGATACAGAAAGTGCAATTAAAAAGAAAATGCTTCTTGAGCGAGGAATGCCACTAAATCGGGTAATGATTGCTCCTGTCGAAACTATCCAAGAATTTAAGACACAAGCATTAAAAATTATTAAAAAACACATCGCAAATGATGATCCAAATAAACCAAAGTTGATGGTTATTCTGGATAGCTTGGGGATGTTGTCAACAACAAAGGAAATGGCTGATAGTGAAAGTGGCAATCAAGTGAAAGATATGACTAAAGCAGCAGAAATTAAAGCTGCATTTCGAACACTAACTCTCCCAGCAAGTAAAGCAGATATCCCTATTATCATCACCAACCATGTTTATGCTTTGGTAGGATCGTATGTGCCAATGAAAGAGATGGGTGGTGGAAGTGGTTTGAAATATGCTGCAAACAATATCATTTTCTTATCCAAGAAAAAGGAAAAGGATGGTGATGAAGTTGTTGGAAATGTGATACATTGCAAAGGTGTAAAACTTAGAGACACACGACAAGATAAAGAAGTTGACGTTTTACTACGATATGATAGCGGTCTTGATCGTTATTATGGTCTTTTGGATATAGCAATTAAACATAACATTTTCAAGAAAGTTGAAAAGCGAATTCAACTACCAAATGGTACGACCGAATTTGAATCTAGGATTAATAAAAATCCAGAAAAATATTTCACAAAAGATGTGTTGGATCTTATTAATGCTGCATGTAAAAAAGAATTCTTGTATGGTAGTGCAACTGCTGATGATGTTGAGCAAGTAGATTTTGCTGAAGATGAGTAATGAGCATTAAAAAAGCTTACAAAGTAATCCCTCACCCAGAAGATACTCGACCTGGAGCGTGGGCAATAGAATTGACACAAAAACCATATAATGGTATAGTTGCATCATTTGGGAAAGTTGAGTTGGTTCCAGATAAAATTAATGATTGCTGCACATTTAATTACGAACGAAATTTGCACCATGTACCCAAACATGTGCAAAAAATGAAATTTAATGACCAGCAAAAAGAAGCATTGGAAAATCTTTTAGCTCAAGTGTTGGGCGACATTTTAGATGATTATTTGGCACAATCATCTAAAGAGTGATTGCATTTTTTGCTATAATTTGATATCCTGTTGTTATGAATGACCGCATTGAATTACTTATACTTAAATCCCTAATATATAATGAGGATTTTTCTCGTAAAGTAATTCCACATCTTCGGGCAGATTATTTTACCGATGACACTGAGCGATTGGTTTTTTCGAAAATTGCAGACTTTTTGCTTCAATACAATAATCGTCCAAGTAAAGAAGCAGTATCAATCGCACTATCAAATGATACTAAAATTGGGCAAGGAATATTAGAAAAGGCTCAGGACTTAATCGCCAACAAAATTGTAGAGCCAGAACCAACAAATTTAGATTGGTTGTTGGATGCAACTGAATCGTGGGTCAAAAGTCAGGCATTATATAATGCACTAAAAACAGGTGTAGAATATTTTGATTCTAAAAAGAATCTTGGTGCAATTCCAGATATTGTTTCTCAAGCGTTGGGTGTTTCTTTTGATCCTAATGTTGGTCACGATTATATTCGTGATGCTGCGGATAGGTTTGATGAATGGCATAAAGTTGAAGAAAAAATGCCATTTGATCTTGATATGATGAACCGCATAACAAAAGGCGGATTACCCAAAAAAACATTAAACATAATTCTTGCTGGCACCGGAGTAGGAAAGTCGTTGACAATGTGTCATATGGCTTCAGCAGCACTAATGCATGGGCGAAATGTGCTATACATCACATTAGAAATGAGTAAAGAAATGATAGCCCAAAGAATTGATGCTAATTTGTTGGACGTGTCTTTGGATGATTTGGTAACTTTACCAAAAATCGATTACATGGATCGCATCAACAGACTTGTCACAAAAAATAGTGCACTTACTAGACATTCACTCAAAATTAAAGAATATCCAACAGCTTCAGCTAGTGTTTTAAATTTTAAAGCTTTGTTGAATGATTTGAAACTAAAAGAAAGTTTTGTGCCCGATATTATATTTGTGGACTACATAAATTTGGCAGTTAGTAGTCGGTTAATGGGCGCACAACAAAATACTAATAGTTATTATTATATCAAAGCAATTGCCGAAGAGTTTCGTGGAATGGCGGTAGAATATAATGCAGCAGTAGTATCCGCCACACAAACAACTCGTAGCGGATATAAAAATACTGATCCTGGGTTAGAAGATACGTCCGAGAGTTTTGGTTTGCCAGCCACCGCAGATTTTATGATTGCGTTAGTTACTAATGATGAATTGGCAGAGCGCAACCAAATTGTAGTTAAACAATTAAAAAATCGTTATTATGATGTTGTTAAAAATCGCAAGTTTCTTTTGGGTATAGATAAATCCAAAATGCGTTTATATGATTTAGACCCATCAGCCCAGAATGATTTAAATGGTGATGATGCAGATTCACCTCCCATATTTGACAACAGCTCTTTTGGTAGAGGGATGAAAGCTGAAAAGAAAAAGAAAACTGAATTTGATGATTGGGATTTGTAATGGCTAAACCTGTTCTTAAATGGGTTGGTGGTAAACGACAATTATTGGGCGAACTTACCAATCGTCTACCCAATTCCAACATTAAACACTACATCGAACCGTTTTTTGGTGGCGGGGCATTATTTTTTGAAATTTGGGAACGTGTCGAAAGTGCACATTTAAGTGATTCTAATTTTGGTTTAATGGGACTATATTCAGCAATCAAAAATACACCACATAGATTAATTGGACTTTTTGATGAGCCACCATTTAACATAAATTCGCCCGAAGCCTTTCTCGAAGTTAAGGCATTATACAACGATACCCAAACAGAATCGTTAGTTCGCGCAGCAAGTTTTTTGTATTTAAACAAGACCGGATTTAATGGTTTGTTTCGAGTTAATAAAAAGGGCATGTTTAATGTGCCTTATGGGAAAAACCCAAAAGCCAATATCTGTGACATGAATATAATAATGGATGCACACAATGCATTTCAGATTGCGCAGCTCTCAACCCGTTCTTTCCATACAGTTAAGTTTGATTTTAGTGAAGAATTGATGGAAGGCAAAAATCCAAATGATTTTTTTGTGTATTTTGATCCGCCATATGTTCCCGTAACTGACACAGCAAACTTCACTTCTTACACGGCTGATGGTTTTGGTTACCAGCATCAAGTTGATTTAAAGGAGTTGTGTGATTTTTTAACAAATAAAGGTATACGTTGGATGCAGTCCAATTCATATACCCCCCAAGTTCTTGACCTTTATAAAAATTATGTAATCGACGAAGTTAAGGCTAGAAGAAACGTCAATTCTGACGCAACTAAGCGCGGTAAAGTTAGCGAAGCTATTATTCGTAACTATAAGTAAAAGTGGCAATACATAAATATTCGGGTATAAGCTTGGTAATGACCATGAATGACTTTTTCGAGTTCCTGATTGAACGTGTCCAAAATCTTCATGGTAGTTTGGGTATATCGCGTAAAGATATGCCACAAATTAAAGAAGTAGATATTCCACACTTCCTTAAAAGATTGCAAATGGATGGAATATCGATTGTCGATATAGAATTGCCTGTAAATAAACTTAAACCGACACAGAAAGAATTAAATCCAGATAGAGTCAAAGAAAAGGTTAATATCAGTCCAAAAGACAGAAAACCACTAATAGTTTCAAATGATTACTTCATTTTAGATGGTCACCACCAATGGATGGCTATGAGAATACAAGATCCTTATCAATTAGCTAGTATACATCTAGTCGATGTAAAAATGGATGAATTGTTAAGGATAGCTAGAACTTATGAACGGACAACCTTTAAAAACATAAACGGAGAGGTAGAATAAATACTGATATGAGAAAGTTTACGTCATTCAAGGACTTTGCTGCTGCACATTCGGGACTAATTACCGAAGAAGGTAAGGTTGACCTGAATATGGTCAATATTGCCAAACAGGCCCTCCTAATGGACCCTCTGGTTGGTGCCCCCGCTGCTGGTAGTATGTCTAAGGAAGATGCGGTTAAAGTTTTGAAGTCGGCTGGCGTATCTGATGAAGATATTCGTCGCCATCTTATAGTTGGTGGAACCCTTCCCCAAGAAATTGAACGGCTGATGAAGTAAAATGAAAGTTAAATCCTTCAAAACATATATTGGTGAGTTAAATTCTTCTGTGGGCAAACCAAAGAGCGAAGTCTCTAAGGTTAAGGATAAGCTTGATCGAGATAAGGAAGCCTTTAAGGACAAACAAGAAAAGGAAATGGATGCTGCTCGTGAGCGCGATTTCCAACGCCGACAGAAAGAACGTGAACAGCGTAGGGATAAGCAGAAACGAGACAGAAAGATATCAAAAGCTAAAACCAACGAAGATACTAATATATTCGAGGTCTTAGAGATTGGTACAGACGAAATAGTGCAAGCATACAAGAAAGCTGTTCCTGGACAGGGTGAATAACTATAAGAACGGACTGAAGGGTTTGTTTTTATAAATATACAGAAGAATTTGGTGGGTAAAAGCACTTGAAAAAACCCCAGTTTTTCTGTATACTAAGGATGCAGAATTATAAATTGGGAATAGCAAAGTGCTTCAGACTACTTTTAAAAAAGTTGTTGTAATAAAGGGTGAAGTCCTGACTGGTGCAGTCAATGGGACTAATAAAACTTTCACAACATCTGTGAATTTTAAAGCTGGCACATTAACTCTTTACCTAAATGGTTTACAACAAAGGGTGGGTGTTGGGAATGATTATACTGTAGGTGGTCTAAATACAGTTGTAATGGAAATTGCACCGTTACCTGGGGATGTTCTGGTTGCAGACTATACAAGATTATAAGAGTTTAACAATATAAGAGGAAAAGAAACACATGGCAACAACTAAGATTCGTGGTAATACCCAAATTATTGCAGGTACTATCACCAACGCCGAGATTTCTGCTTCTGCGAATATCGCAACAAGCAAGCTCGCCGAAGGTGCAGAGTTTCTTAAAAGGGATGGATCGGTTGCTTTAATTGGTAACCTAGATGCCAACTCTAATAAGATCGTCAACCTTGCAAATCCAACTAACCCAAATGATGCTGCTAACAAGTTTTATGTTGACAGCGTAGCATCTGGTCTTGATGTTAAAGCTTCAGTTCGTGTTGCAACGACTGGATCTAACATTTCATTGACTGGTCTTTCCGCTATCGACGGCATCACTCTTGTGGCTGGAGATAGAGTTCTTGTTAAAGACCAATCGACTGCTGCTGATAACGGCATTTACGTTGCTTCTGCTGGCGCATGGTCACGCGCAACTGACGCAAATGAAGACGCTGAAGTTACTTCAGGTCTGTTCACATTTGTGGAAGAAGGTTCAATTAACGGTGGGATGGGATTTGTTCTTACAACCCCAAATCCAATTGTTGTTGGTACAACTGCACTAGCATTTAGCCAATTTACTGGTCTTGGTAACATTATTGCCGGAGCAGGTCTAACAAAGACTGGCAACACACTTAATGTTAACTCAGCAAACGCAGCAATTGCAGTTAATGCAGATGACATCGAATTAACTCTTGCTGATGCATCTCTTGAAATTACTGGTTCTGGTCTTAGAATCACTTCCGGTTCTGCTGGTCAGGTACTTGTTGCTAATGCCTCTGGTATTCCAGTAGCACAATCACTTTCTGGTGATGTGGCTTCTGTATCTGCAACTGGTGTTGTTAGCTTAAATGCCACAACTATCGTTAAGAAAGCTGATGTTATTATCCGCGAAACTCCATCAGGAACTATCGACGGCTCTAACACAGCATTTTCACTTGCCAACACTCCTGTTGCTGGAAGTGAAGAAGTTTATCTTAACGGATTGCTTCAAGAGCCAGGTGCTTTAAACGACTACACCATTTCCGGTTCGTCTATTACTTTCAACTCTGCCCCATTTGCAGGTGACAGACTGAAAGTTAGCTACCTCAAGTAATCATAAATAAAGACGGGGAGTTTAACCTCCCCGTTTTTATATAATTCATCGCACGGGGTCGCAATGGCAAGAACCAATGTGCGAGGTAGCCAAATTAACGATGGATCAGTCCAACGGGTAGACCTCGACACTACCACAACTGGTCAGGCAGTTATCAGAAAAGTGATAGCTGGCACTGGCATTTCTATATCCCAGACAGGGGTTGACTCTGGTACTGGTGATGTTACAGTTGGGTTGTCTGTTCCCGTCGTTATTGCCAACGGTGGCACTGGACAAACTACCCGCCAAGCAGCAATTAATTCACTCACTGACGCATCTCTTGCGTCAAGCGGTCACGTATTAACTCGTGACGGTTCTGGCAACGCAATATTCTCTGCAATCCCATATCCAGTTACTTCAGTTTTTGGTCGCACTGGTGCTGTAGTGGCACAATCTGGCGACTACACCAATGCTCAAGTTGGTCTTGGGAACGTCACAAACGACGCACAACTTAAACGAGCTGCAAACGATTTCAATTCCTTTTCTTCAAAAGCCACACCTGTTGGTGGTGATATACTATTAGTTGAAGATAGTGCAGATTCAGGCAACAAAAAATACATAACTTTAAATTCAATATCACACACATTATTGACTAATATAGGGACGAATACACATGCTCAAATTGATTCTCATATCGCAAACACTTCTAACCCTCATAATACAACTGCAAGCCAAGTTGGTCTTGGGAACGTTACTAACGACTCCCAGCTTAAACGAGCTGCAAACGATTTCATATCATTTTCAGCAAAAAGCGTTCCTGTTAATGCAGACATTATTTTAATTGAAGATAGTGCAGCATCGGGTGTTAAAAAATATAGCACAATCAATCAAATATTAGTTAACAACGCAGTCACATCTTTTAATGGTAGAGTTGGGGCTGTTGTTCCACAATCAGGAGACTACAACAACACTCAAGTTGGTCTTGGTAACGTAACCAACGACGCGCAACTTAAACGTTCGGCAAATGATTTTAATACATTTACTCAAAAAACAGTTCCGGTTGGTGCAGACATTTTTCTAATTGAAGATAGTGCAGCATCGGGCGCAAAGCGATACAGCACATTAACAAATATTTCTGATCGTCCACTTTTTAATGCAAATAGACTGCAAGGGTTTAATGTTCACACGGCAACCCCTCAAGCCGACGATTTGTTAGTGTGGAATGGAACAAACTCTCGTTGGGAACCTAGTTCTGGTGCTTTCGGGTGGCAAGATTGGACACCAACATTAGGCACTTCGGGCGGTGGTAGTTTCACGTCCACTACAGTAAACTATGCACGATATCGACAGTTTGGAAAAACTGTATATTTTATGATATCGGCTGTGGGATCAACTAGCGGAAACCCATCAACAATTACTTTTAGTCTTCCCGTGACCCCAACTTCAGGTGATGTTTATGGTTTTGGGGGAACTGTTCTTTTGGGAGGAAACGTTCATGCGTGTGCTGGAAGATTGGATTCGACAAATGGTGGCTTAGTGCGCAGAGATAATAACTCAGCACTTGGTAATGGTACGAGAACTTTCCACGTTCAAGGATTTTACGAGATACCATAATGAGAACTGTAACTTTTGTGAATCAAATACCAGAGCAAATATCAGAATCACAACTATTTGTGGAAATATTTGCGTTGCACCCAGATATCAAAACGATATATTCGCCCGAAAAAGCGTATATAATTAATGATGAAGTTGCTGTTGAACCACGTTCAATTGTGTGTTATAATGTCCCTAATGAAATCACAGATTTACAAATTAAACAGATCATTAACGCACATGTTCCAGAAGTTGAAGAGGTCATAGAATAATATGAGTTACGTGCCCGGACAAATAATCAACGAGACGTTCCATGAATATGGAAACGCTACTGGTTTGGTCCAGGCAGATTTCGATGTAAATTTGTATAAAAATGGTATAGTTTCATTAATTCCCGTTACAATAACGGAAATTGGTGGTGGTCATTATCATGTTTCTTTTACCCCAGACAGTATAGGAGATTGGTCAATCGATATCACCCGTGTGAGCGATGACAGTGCCCGATATGGTGGATCATTCCCTGTGCGAGATGCCGTTGCGTCCCAGGCATCTTTAAATGCATTAGCAGCAAGTATACCCACACTCACTCAAATTGCTTCTAGTGTATGGGACGCTTTATCTACATCCCATCTACTTCCAGGCTCATTTGGGGCTTACCTAAATAGAGTTAAGAAATACACCACCAATCGCCTTACACAAACAGGAAATGTCTATTCAGTTAAGGAAGATAACGGTGTTGACGAGTTTGAGAGTGGAATTACAACAGAAAATGAAAGGACACCGCAATAATGTCGAGTTTTGGTTTTCTGTTAATTCAAAATCCACCTCAGAATCTTATTTTAGATAAGACACTTAATGCTGTAATTGAGCGTCAAGAAATCCTTGTCCAATTAGAGGTTAAGGGAGGAATTTTGAAGAGTAAGAAAAGTAAATTTCAAAAGACGATTTTAAAGGCATATCGGGGCGACTATGAAGCTTATAGATTTCGTGTTACCCTTGATGATGCTCCTTATAATCTTGTTGGTCATACACTCGTAGCAACTGCTCGCATCGACCCCGATTCCCCAGATGCAATTTTTACGGTTGGTATTCCTGATGGCGTAAATGGAAATGATCACGCCAACGGAATTTTTGTATTAACCCTCAACAACCTAATAACACAACAACTTCCAACAACTTGCTCGTTTGATATTCAAGCTAGTCAAGGTGCTAATATTACTACACTAGTTTCTGGAGAAATACAGACTGATCCTGATGTAACTAGACCATAGGTGATGAAATGCCAATTTATGAATATGAATGCCCCAAATGCGGGACGATGGAAATTGATCATAAAGTGAATGAAGAAGTCAAGTTGTGTCCAAAGTGCCAAGCACAAGGAACCAAAACAGTTATTAAACGTCTAATATCATTATCATCTTTTCAGTTAAAGGGTAGTGGTTGGTATAAGACGGATCACAAGAAGAAAAGCTCGTAATCATAAATATAGAAAGCTATTAGAGATTTAACTAATTTGTCCCTATAGGGAGTTATAAACATGAAATTTGAAGACATCGTACCAGAAGGCCTTATTGCAGCAGCTCAAAAAATGCTTGATGAAGGTTGCGAAAAAGTTGACCCCAAAAAGCTTGATCCAGATTTAGATGGTGTTCCCGCAAACACAGTTAAGAAAGAACATGAGGGAAAGCTTCCTGCCCAACCATCTGAACTAAAGCCAGAAGAAATTGAGGCGAAACTTAAAGAAGCAAAGGTTTCGGGTGAGCCGTCCATGTTAGAGCCAGAGAGTAAAGAGGTGGCAAACGCCAGAATGAAAGCTAACGCCGTGCCAGCCGAAAAGTCGCTTTTAGATCCCGCAGCAGCCGAAGCCAAGATGTTAGGAGAAGCTGCTCCTGAAGGGTTTGAACAATGGGTTGTGGAAAATAAAGCACGTTTTGTTGAAGCTTACGGACTAGTAGAGGGAGAAGCAATTCTCTTTGCTACTGCATGGGCAATGAAAAACCAACAAATTAAAGAAGCTTCGTTAGTTGTTCCTGCCGAAAAGTCTCACCAAGATCCAGATAAAGCTGAAAAGATGATGAGCGAAGATGATGAGGACGATGAGTCTCACGGAAAAGATGCTTCAGGCAAAGTTCCGAATCTTGACAGCATCGCTCGCGAAAGTGTAGAAGTGAACGAAGAGCTAGAAAAATATCTTGATCCTCAAACTGGCGAAATCGCGAATCGCGCCAAACCACCAAAGGGTGCGCATCTGGTGCAAGAACGATCACCACAATCTAGTGGACTACGAATTCAATTGGAATGGGCAAACGGAAAAGCTATTGTTCTTCCACCTGCAAGTGAGCCAGCATTAGTTGCATTTGCTGATGTAATGAAATATGTGGTTGAGCGTTTTGCTGATCGTCCAGATTGGATTGAAGCAATCGAGAAATCACTTCTCGAATAGCTGTTCATTAAATATTGAACAGTTGATTATATTATGGTGTAGTATGAATAATATTGGTGAATTGTATTTGGATATGGATGGTGTTCTTGTCGGATTTTTTGAAGGTGCCGACCCCATCTTGGAAGCTGCCGGATTTCCGAAATTTATGGATGACTATTGGCAGCAATTTGGTCAAGATAGAGCCGACGACATACGTTGGGCAGTCATTAAACAAACCCCAAATTTTTGGGCAAATTTGCCCTATCTCCCAGACGGAATGCGACTCTGGAATTATTGCTATTATAAGCAACCCAACATATTAACTGCTGAACAACGACGAACCCCAGATTGCCATGACGGAAAATTGCAGTGGATTAATAAACACCTAGACTTTAAATACATCAATAAAGTTCATATAGTTAAAAGATCAGAGAAAAAGAATTATGCACTAAATAGTGGTATAAGGAATGTGTTGGTTGATGACTATGCATTTAATTGTCAAGAGTGGGAAGAAGCTGGAGGAATAGCGATACACCACACGTCAACACAGAACACTATAAAAGAACTTCAAAAGTTGGGAATTTAGATGCCATATTCACGAACCCGCCCCCCATCATGGGCACCAAATGCAGTACCAAGTCCAAGAGGATGGGAAAGTCCTGAAGGTGAATTGCTCATAGCAATGAAAAATAGCTCGCCTGTATCTCGTATGGGGGTTGGTGGTGTTGTTAACTCTCGATTGTTGGGTCTACACTGGGTGCGAAATGGTAATTGTGGTCTTGTATTAAAATTTAATGATTATGTAAATGTTGTTGCCGGAGCATATATTCAATTGGCAGGAACAGGACCGTCAGGTAACCTCGTGCTTTATGCAGCAGCACAAACAAACACAAACACGGTAGTGTTCGATAGAAAATCTGACATGACTATGGCTAAAGTGCCAAATCATGCAGCTCGTTATACACTTATTCCACAATCAATAGTAGGAACTATTACTGATGCCGATGGTGATGGAAATACTAATAAAGTTGTTTCTGTTGCAATGGCAACTCGTGCAGGTAGGCGGGAAGTGGCGTAACATTTTTATATTATTCTTATTATGGAATTTTGGGAGCGATTAACAGATGAAAATTTTGTTGCATATGCACAAGCTGCATACCAAAATCCAATCTGTTTAAGTGAAAAAGAATTTTTAGACGATTTGAAACATATTAAATATGTTAAACGTTTGCTGAATAGATATCAAACAACTGGTGAGTTAAAAGAACGTTTGATATTAAATCATATTATTATTTTGGGAAATGTGTTTGGTGTAGCGTCGGCAACCAAAATTTTATTTTTTAAACTAGAAAGTAAATATTGGAGCGACTTAAAGACATTTTTAGTATATTTAAATTATATGCCTGACTACTTGCCAGGTGTAGGTGAAAATGATATAATTAGTACAGATATACAAATTAATTTAAAAATTGCAGCTAAACTGCGAGAAATAAAGTAATATGAGCACAGA
>ERZ1066130.131-NODE-131-length-41999-cov-10.660190_pt1 | contig 41999 bp, 33 predicted proteins | sample MGYA00382777_ERZ1066130 | MGnify/ENA primary metagenome ERZ1066130 (study PRJEB33369, sample SAMEA5778360) | biofilm metagenome | biome: Industrial cooling water; feature: Water cooling tower basin; material: Biofilm | place: United Arab Emirates | collected...
GGAGAGCGGCTGCTGCCGCGTGTGTACCAGCGTCGCGGGACGGTCGTGCCCCTGGCGCCGATCATGCAGCACACGGGGGAGAAACCCTGGGACCCGCTCACGTTGTCCGTGGCGTCCGGGACGGACGGCCGAGCGAAGGGGACGATGTACATGGACGCGGGCGACGGGCACGATCATCGGGATGGGGCGTTCGTACGGCTGGGTTTCGAGGTTGATCCGAGCGGCGGAGTCCTGACGACCCGCGAGGGCGTGTTCGCGTTCGACCCCAAGGTCGTCGTCGAGCGTGTGGGCTCGGCGGCGAGGTAAGGCCTGAGAAGGAGTTGGCCATGCAGTTTCCGGGTTTGGGCGACATCGCGAGGGTGACAGACGGGCGCACGCGGTCGATCAGCGCGGAGAACCCCACGGGGGGGAAGGGGCAGGGTGCGCAGGCCTCGCCGGGGGACGACGGGCACTGCACGCCAGCGGCGGATCGGCTCGGGAAAGGGTGGAAGGTGCGTCCGTGCCTTCGCAACATCGAGCCGGGGGCGACGGTGGTTCTCGCGGACATCCGCGGGCCGGGCGTGATTCAGCACATGTGGTTCACGGTGCTGGACGCGGTGGGGCGGTGGCTGACGCTGCGCGTGTACTGGGACGATCAGCCGCACCCGAGCGTGGAGGTGCCGTTGGGCGACTTCTTCTGCAACTCGATCGACGGGATGGCGGTGGTGAACAGCCTGCCGATCGCGGTGAACCCCAAGGGCGGGATGAACTGTTACTGGCCCATGCCGTTCCGGGGGCGATGCCGCATCGAGGTGTGCAACGATGGCCCGGCGAAGATCAACGAGTTGTTCTTTCAGATCACGTACGCCGAGCAGGACGTGCCTGGGGACGCGGGGTACTTCCACGCGACGTGGAGGCGGTCGATGACGACGCGGGAGCGGCCGGAGCATGTGATTCTCGACGGCGTGTCGGGACGCGGGCAGTACGTCGGCACGTCGATCGTGTGGAGCCAGCTTTCGAACCAGTGGTGGGGGGAGGGTGAGGTCAAGTTCTTTATCGACGGCGACACGCCGGACCGCCCGACGATCTGCGGGACGGGGACCGAGGACTACTTCGGCGGCGCCTGGGGATTCGTCATGGACCATACGCGGGACCTGACGCCGGTTCCGTACTCGACGGCATTCCTGGGTTACCCGCAGGTCGTGTACGCGCCGAGCCCGGTGTCGTCGCAGCGGATGCAGCCCCGTGTGCCGCAGCATCAGCTGTATCGCTGGCACATCCCGGACCCCGTGCGGTTTGCGCGTGATCTGCGTGTCACGGTGCAGGCACTGGGATGGTGGCCCAACGGGAAGTTCCAGCCGCTGACCGACGACCTGGCGAGCGTTGCCTATTGGTATCAGACTTTGCCAAGTCAGCCGCTTCGCCCGCTGCCCCCGATGGACGAGCGGTATCAGCGCTAGCGGTATACTGGCGGGGGTGCGTCGAAGCTCGCTCCAGGCTTATGTGCTGCTCGCGGTGCCCATGGCGGTGCTGGGCGTGTTCGTGCTGGCGCCGACGGCGTTGGGGCTGGCGCTCTCGCTGACGGACTGGGACGGGTCGGGCGCTCCGCGGTTCGTCGGGTTCAGCAACTTCGTCGCCTTGGTCAGCGATTCGCGGTTCGGCAGCGCGCTGAGGAACACGCTGGTCTTCGCGGCGGTCACGGTGCCGGCGCAGGTGGTGCTGGGGTTCCTTCTCGCGGCGGCGGTCCATGCGCCGTGGTTTGTCGGGCGGGGCGTGGTTCGCGCGATGCTCTTCATCCCCACGGTCGTGTCGATTATCGCGGTGGGGTTCATCTGGCGGTGGATGCTCGAGCCGAGGACGGGGCTCGTGCCGCTCGCGTTCGCCTCGGCAGGGCTTGAATCCCCCGATTTCCTGCAGGGCGGGGCCGCGGTGAGCATGCCGCTGGTCGGCGAGGTCGTCTCGTGGCCCATGGTGTCGGTGTGTGTAGTTCAGATCTGGAAGATGGCGGGGTTCTGCATGGTGCTGTACCTCGCGGCGCTGCAGCAGGTGCCCGAGTCGCTGGGGGAGGCGGCGCGGATCGACGGGGCTTCGCGTTGGCAGACGCTTCGCAGCGTCACGTGGCCGGCCGTGGCCCCGACGACCACGTTCCTGCTCGTGACCGGGCTGATCGCCGCGCTGCAGGTGTTTGACCTGGTCTGGGCGTTGTCGGCGATGAGCGACAGCGCGTCCACGCGCGTGCTGGGCACGCTGCTTTTCCGCGAGTTCCAGCAGAGCCGGCTGGGCTTCGCGGCGGCGGTGGGCGTTGTGGTCTTCGCCCTGACGCTCGCGCTGATCGCGGCCGAGTCGTGGCGGGCGAGGAGGGCCGCGACGTGAGGACCGATCGTCCGAGTCTGGCGTCGCGGGTTGTGGCGCACGCGGCGGTCTATGCCGCGGCGCTGGCGTCGGCCCTGCCTTTGCTGTGGATGATCGTGACCAGTCTGAAGGCGGACGACGAAGTTGCGCCCGATCGCCTGAGCCTGTGGCCTCAGGCATGGCGGTGGTCAAACTACGCCGAGGCGGTGCGGGCGGCCAACCTGGATCGGTTCTTCATGAACTCGCTTCTCGCGGCGGTGCTGACCACGGTCCTCGCGGGGTTCTACAACGCGGCGGCCGGGTTTGCCTTGGCGAAACTGCGCTTCCGGGGCAGGCGTGCGGCGACGTGGCTTGTGCTGGCCGCGATGATGCTCCCGGTGCAAGCGAGCTTCATCGTGGCCTACATCATCGCCGCGGGGCTGGGCTTGGTGGACAATCTTCAGGCGCTCGTGATCCCGTTCATCGCGAGTGCGTTCGGGATCTACTACATGAAGCAGGCGGTGGCGGCCGTTCCGGACAGCCTGCTCGAGGCCGGCCGACTCGACGGCATGACGGATCTGGATCTTTTCTGGCACTTGGTGTTCCCCGCCATCTGGCCCGCGACGGCGGCGCTGGGAACGCTGAGTTTTGTCAACAGTTGGAACAGCTTTCTCTGGCCTCTGGTGGTTGCGGACAGCGAGTCCAGCAAGACGCTGCCCATCGCGATCGCGGAGCTGGCGGGCGGTGTGTACGTCCAGAGCTGGCCCGTCCGGATGGCTGCGGCGACGCTCATCACACTCCCCCTTGTGATCGTCTTCCTCCTGTTCCAGCGGGCCTTTGTTCGCGGGGTCACGCTCTCGGGGGTCAAGGAATAGCCATGCGACGCTCGACCGCGATGCTCGTGGGGGTGTTCGTCCTGACGGCAGCGGTGCTGTTCTGGCCGCGTGCGGGCGTGCTTTCGGGCGGGAAGTCGGTCTGGATGACCGTGTGGGGCATGCCTTTCGAGGACCGGCTCTTTCGCGACATCTACGCGAGAGGTTTCGAACGCGAGCGGCCGGACGTTCGAGTCGAGTACGGCCGATTCGCGGATGTGCGGCTCAAGTACAACGCGTGGCACGCTCAGCGTCGCGGGCCCGAGGTCATGCGTGTCGAAGCCACGTGGTACATCGACATGGCAAGACGCGGCCTGCTCGAGCCGCTCACGCCCTACATCGATGATCCGGTCCGAGGGCTGACCGCCGAGCGATTCGAGAAGATCCCGGAGCATCTGAGGCGCATTCTCGAGGTGGACGGCGAGATCTACGGGCTGCCGCAGGACACGGCCGTGTTCGGGCTGCTGTACAACAAGGACATCTTCGACGCGTACAACGCGGCGAACCCGGATCGCCCCCTGACCTATCCGAGCGAGCAGTGGACCTGGGACGACTTCCGCCGGGCCGCGAAAGCGCTGACGGTTCGCGACGCCAGGGGCCGGCTTGAGCGTGCGGGGTTCGGCGTCGCGCTGTGGGCGTGGCCCTTTCTGACGCTGCAGGCGCAGGCGGGCGGGGCACCCTGGTCGCCCGACGGATTGACGTGCACGGTGGACGACGAAGGGGGTGTGGCCGCGCTCCGCCTGCTGCGAGTGATGCAGCGAGAGGACCGTTCGTTCGATCCACTGCTGGCGGACTACACCTCGGGCATGGGGCCGGACATCCTGTTCGGGCTCGGGCGGGTGGCGATGCTGATGGACGGGTCGTGGCGGGTGGCGAATATCGAGAACAACTACCCGGGACTGAGATTCGCGGTCGCGCCGCTGCCGAAGGGTGCTCGGCGGGCGGTAGTCACTGGGAGCATCTTCTGGTGCATTTCAAGGCACGCGAAGCACAAGGACGAAGCGTGGGAGATGATCCGCTGGCTGACGGACGACGCGCAGGCAGCGAGGTATTGGGACACGATGAGACTGGCCCCTCCGGCCAATCTCGCGGTCATCCGCGGCGAGGGATTCCGCCGGACGGGGGGCATGCTCCGTGATCCGGCCGACCCGTCGCGGGGTTTCGAGGTGCCCCCCATGTCCGAGGAGCAGTTCGCCGATCGAGCAGCCTGGATCGAGCCGACTTTCGTCACGGGGGAAGATGGTTCGCCCCCGCCGGGCTTCCTCCCGATGCACGAGCTGCAGGGCGACCTCTTCGCGGAACTGGCGTCGATGCTGGTGTCGTACCTGTCGCCGACGAGCGATCAATCGCCCGAGGAGGCGCTGCGCGGTGTCGCCGGGCGCATGAACGAACTCGTCGATCGACGCCGCCGCGCGGCGGGGCTGCCCCCTGTGCCGCGGGGTCAGAGGAATCCGGCTGAGCGTTAGGAGCCCTGCCCCGGATCGCCGCCGGTTTCGTTGCCCTGTTCATCGGTGCGTGGGGCTCCGGCGGGCACCCAGCGGAGACGTTCGCGAAGCGCGGCCGCACTGAACGGGGCGTCGGGCTTCTCGATGGTCCGGGTTTCGCGGCTCAGGAGTTCGTTGATCGCCAGTTGGTCGGCGCCTCGCGCCATCTCGGCGGTGAGCGGCATGAGCGACTCGATGCGTGCGTACACCACGGACAGCGTCTTGCGCACAGGAGCGGCGACCAGGCGCGCCTCGCGAGCCTGATCGGCGATGGGCTTCCGCGGATCGAGCTTGGCGAAGGCCTCCATCACCGCCTTGCGGAAGGGCTCGGTGTCGAGCGAGTCAATGTCGTCGCGGTTGGCCGAGGCGGCCCGCTCGATCGACACCATCGCGCCGCGCTCGATCTTGAGCGGCGGCAGCGTGGGCTTGGAGTCCGGTGCGCTCAGGGTGATCTCGGTGGATTCCCCGGGATAGTTGCCCACCACCGCGTCCAGTCCGCCCGTCGAGGCGGCCTGCAGGTTCTTCTGGATGTCGGCCTGGAGCAGTTCGAACGCGCGGAGTCGGCGGAGGTCACTCACGACCTGTGCGCGGACTTCTTCGAGCGAGATGGGCTCGCCAGCCTTGCGGATCTCCGTGACGCGGAAGTAGTAGAGGTTGCCGGCCGCGTCGCTCACGGGGCGGTCGAAGATGGGCGAGACGCCGACCTGCAGACCGGCGGGGCTCCGCGGGTTGAGTTCGCGCACGCCCAGGACGAGTTCGGGGAAGGAGAGACGCTCGCCGCCCCGCTGCAGAACGGCCGACCCGATGCCCGGGGTCGCCGCCAGGTCGCTCTGCGAGAGCAGGGCGGACTCGGCGCTGACGATCGGCATGGGGATCTCGACGGGGCTCTGCCAGCGTTCGCGGTCGTCGCGGCCGGCGGTCTCGGCCTTGACCCCCGCGACGATCGCCTGGGCCATCGCCTCCGGAGTCAGACGCGAATCACGCCAGTTCTCGGGGAGCAGGCGGAATCGGCCGTCGAGGGGCAGCCCCTTGACCGAAGCCTGGGCGGCTTCGCGGAATCGCCCGTCGGCGATCCGCAGAATGTCGGCGGCGTATTCGTCGCGCAGAGTGTTCTCGAAGGCGGCCCGCTCCTTGTCGAAGTCGGCCTGGGTCTTGCCCGGATTCGCTGCGTTCCAGCGCTCACGGACGTGCGAGTCGATCAGACGGAGCGAAGAGGCGACGCGGGCCTTGTTGATCTCGATCCACTCGACGCGAACCCGATCGGGCTTGGCGTATCCGATCCCGTCGGGATTGTCGTTCGCGTTCACCGCCTTGTACTTCTCGTAATGGGCGGCGATCTCCTCTTCGGTGGGCATGGGCACGCCCGAGATCAGCCGCTCGGCGGGCACGATCACGTAGTCAACGTTGGCGCGGTTTCCGATCTCGCTGAGGGCCGAGAAGAGCCGACGGTCCGACGCCTTGGGCGCACGCTCGAGCAACTCGCGCACGCGGAGCACGCCGCGAAGGTCGGCCAGCGCGAGATCGAACTCCGAGAGAGGCAGCCCTGATCGGGAAACGGCCTGGGCAATCAGCGCGGGCAGCGTGCGGTCGCGTGCCTGGGTTACGAACTCCTGCGCGGCGGCGGCATCGCCCTGAAGCCCGTTGAGCGCGGCCTGGGCCCGGGGCCCGCCCGTGCTCAGCTCGTTGCGCATCAGGTTGTTCGCCAGCTGCTGGACCATCGAGTCCATGAGCATCTCGGCGTCGGAGGTTCCACCGATAAGCCCGGCCTGCTTGGCCTCGTTGACCGCGAGGAAAAAGTGCTCGCCTTCCGTGATGCCCAGGCTGTCGAGCACCGACTTGGTCACGGGGAAGTCTTCGAGCGCCTTGAAGCGGGCGAACGTCAGCCCGTACTCCCCCATGGTGACCTTGCGCCCGGCCAGGGTTCCCTGGGTGCGTTTGCGCGGATCCCCGCCGAAGTGGTTTACGTTGGGGAGTAGGAACGCGATCATCAGCACGCTGCCGCCGATGATGATGAACCACTTCTTGTACTTCTTCAGGGCCTTGTGCATGAGATCCTCGGCACGAATGCGAAACGCCCGGGGCGAGCGTCAGGCCTGCTCGGCCCGCACCGCTCGTCCCGGGCGTGGTCAGGCCGGGTCGATGATAGGAATCAGCGATAGAACTCGACGATGAGGTTCGGGTTGCAATCGAACGGAATCTGGTCCGTCGTGGGCAGCGCGACCACCCGCACCGTCAGTTCGCTCGGGTTGAAGTCGAGCCAGTCGGCGATCTCGTGACCGGGGAGGCTCTCCATGCTCTCCTTCGCGAGCTTCTGAGTCTTTTCCTTGATCGTGATCACGTCACCCACGTTGACGATCGCGCTCGGGCGGTCGTGCTTCTTCCCGTTCAGGCGGACGTGCCCGTGGACGACCATCTGACGCGCGGCCCAGATCGTCCGGGCAAGCCCCGCGCGACGGACCACGTTGTCCAGACGACGCTCGAGCAACTGCATGAGCACGTCGCCCGTGTTGCCGGGGCGGCGGCCGGCCTCGGCGAGAATGCGGCGGAACTGCGCTTCCTGAACGCAGTAGTGATACTTGACCTTCTGCTTCTCGTTCAGACGGATGCCGTAGGCACGCAGGCGACGCCCGCGGTACCCGTGCATCCCGGGGAACACCAGCGCACGCTTGCTCGTGTGCTTGGGGTTGTCCGCGATCGGAGCGCCGACGCGGCGGGACAACTTCAACTTCGGACCGGTGTAACGAGCCATCGAATTCCTCCGTCTCTTCACGCGGGTGCGCGAAGGTGTCGGCGTGGGCCGACGATCTTGCCGGGGGCCGAGACTTCGGGCCGGCGTTCTGATCCGGTCCCCCGGTGCCGCACGGTGCGGGCGGGGGATCATGGGGAAAGCGATTGAAGGTAGGGAGCGGGCGAAAGTCCAATCCCAAAGCCCTCCGATGCCTACAGATCCCGAACCTCACGGCTCGTGCTATTCTCCTAAAAAGGGGGTATTGGATCGGCTGTCCAGATGCCGGTCTTGACCCCTGCGAGCGCCAGGAGCATCTGGCGACGGACCCACGGCAAGCGGCCGAGCCGCCCGAACAGCCGGTCGCGGAGGGGCGCGATCCACTCGTGGTCGGACTGGAACACGGGCGTCAGCCAACGGGACGCCGCATGGTAGTAACGGGTCGGGTTCTTCCTGGCGCGGGCGTACCGAAGCAGAGCCTGACCGATGGACTCCGCCTGACGGAGCGACTCGGCCAGCGTCATCGCGTCCAGCAGGGCGAGATTGGCACCCTGCCCGAGTTGGGGGCTCATCGCGTGGGCCGCATCGCCCAGAAACACCACGCGGGGATCCGATCCGGGCGCGACTGGCGCATGGAGCACTGTGTCGTGATACGCCGCCGTGACCACCTGGTCCATCGACGAGAGCCCTTCCAGCAGCGTTGCCGCGCGGGGGTCGAGCGACACTACACGATCACGGAACGAACGCACGCCCTCGTCGCGCATTCGACGTTCATCGCGGAGACGCAAGCTCCAAAAGAGGCTGACCCGAGCCGGCTCTCCCGGCGCGAGCCTGCCCGATGGCAGGAAACCGAGCATCGTCCCCGTGCCGTGGTACACCTGTGACAGTGTTCCGGTGAAGGGGTGGTTGTCGGGCGTGTCGGCGATGTACCAGAGTGCGCCGAACGGGTAGCGAGCGCTCCGACGAACGATCCCCATGCTGCTGGCGATTCCCGCTCGCGCGCCGTCGCACACCGCGATCAGGTCAAAAGGCCCGTGACGCGACCCGTGGGTGTCCACGATGCTTGCAGCGGGCTGGTCAATGGCTGCCACCTCGATCCCGGTACGAATCTCCACGTGCGCACCGCGAGCGGCATCGAGAAGGTGCCGCTGCAGCATTCCTCGCTGCACCCCGAGGCCGAAGCATGGCGAGCCCGGCCGATCGAGATCCTCGTAGGCCAGATCGAGAACGGATCGTCCCGAGAGCGTTCCACCACGCAGCCGCCTGACGACTTCGCCGCAGGCGAGCACCTGTCCTTCCCCCTTCAGCAGCCCGAGCCTGTCGAGCACGTGCATCCCGGTGGGTTGCAGCAGGATTCCCGCGCCGATCGGGCGAAGATCGGCGGCGCGTTCGATGAGGGTGACACGCCATCCGTCGCGGGCGAGAAACGTGCCCAGCGCGGGGCCCGCCGTGCCGCAACCCACGATCCCGACATGCCCACGCGACCTGCGTTGATCGCACGACCGCGTCGAGGTCATCGCTCAGACCCCCGGCTTCGGCGCTCGCAGCAGCCCCGGGGGCGTCGAGCCTTGTTCCATCGCCATGAGGTTGGCGGCGGTCATTTCGGTGATGCCCCGCATCGCTTCCCGTGTCAGAAAGCCCTGGTGCGCGGTGATCAGCACGTTGGGGAAGGTCATGAGCCGCACGAAGACGTCGTCCTGGATGATCGTTCCCGAGAGATCGCTGAAGAAAAGGTCGGCCTCTTCTTCATAGACGTCGAGCCCCACGCCCCCGAGCACGCCCCGCTTGAGGGCCGAAATGAGCGCCCGCGTATCGACCAGTGCGCCTCGTCCCGTGTTGAGAAGGATCGCGCCATTCTTCATCCGCGACAGGCTCCGCTCGTTGATCAGGTGGCTGGTGTCCGGCGTCAGGGGGCAGTGCAACGACACGATGTCGCTCTGCGACAGCAGTGTCTCGGTCGAGACGTAGCTGACTCCGCTCGAGACGCACGCCGGATCCGGATTCGGATCGGCCGCGAGCACCCGGCATCCGAATCCCTGCATGATCCGCGCGAAGCATGCTCCGATCTTGCCCGTCCCGATGACGCCGACCACTTTCCCCACAAGGTCGAAGCCCATCAGGCCGTCGAGGGAGAAGTTCTGCTCTCGGACGCGGTTGTACGCCCGGTGCGTCTTGCGGTTGAGGGTGAGCAGAAGGGCGGCGGTGTGCTCGGCGACGGCGTTGGGGGAGTAGGCGGGCACGCGGGCGACAACCATCCCGAGCCGTTCCGCCTCGCGAAGGTCCACGTTGTTGAAGCCGGCGCACCGCAGGGCGATTCCGCGGATCCCAAGCCGGGAGAGATGCTGCAGGCATCCCGCGTCGAGCCGATCGTTCACAAAGACGCAGACGGCCTGGGCCCCGGCGGCCAGCGCTGCGGTGGAGGCGTCGAGGGAAGCCTCGTGGTGCCGGAGCGTGTGCGCGGGGGTGCATGCCTCGTCAAGCATCGCTCGCTCGTAAGGCCTGGAGCTGAAGACCGACACGATCATGACGGGATCCTACACCACGGGCAGTGGCTTCCGCACGGCCCCCCGCTACACTGCCGCGAGCACGCCCCGCGGAGGTTCTGATGCCACGGACTGTTTCGCTGCCGCAGATCCATGAGTCGGGCGTCGCCTCACGCGCCACGGAGTACGAGAAGAAGGAGAAATGCGGCGTGTTCGGGGTCTGGGGGTCGGCCGCCGCCGTTCGCCTCGCGTATCTCGGGCTCTACGCGCAGCAGCACCGCGGGCAGGAATCCGCGGGCATCGTCGTGACCGACGGCCGTGCCCTAGCGGGACACACCGGCATGGGCCTCGTGCCCGAGGTCTTCGACGATCACGTGCTCGACCAGTTGAACCGCTCGCTGCCCGGGCCGGTCAAGGCGAGCGTGGCGCACAACCGGTATTCCACGGCCGGGGGAAGCACTTCCTGCAACGCGCAGCCCCTGCTCGAAAGCTACATCGGCGGGCAGGTCGCCCTGGCGCACAACGGCAACCTCATCAACGCCGACGCCCTGCGGATGAAGTTCGAAGAAGCGGGACACCTCTTCCACACCACGAGCGACACCGAAGTCATCATCCACCTTCTCGCCAGCCCGCTCCAGCAGAAGAGCCCGGACCCGATCGCCTCGACGCTGCGGCGGCTTCAGGGGGCCTTCAGCCTCGTGTTCCTCTTCCCCGATCGGATGGAGGCCGCCCGTGACCCGTGGGGGTTCCGGCCGCTCGTGCTCGGCGTCCTGCCCGACGGAGCCCACGTCGTCGCCAGCGAGACGGTTTCGCTCGGCGTGCTCGGCGCGAAGATAGTGCGAGAGATCGAGCCCGGGGAGATCGTCACGATCAACGACGCCGGCGTTCGGTCACGCCGCTTCGCCGAGCCCGCCCCGAGGCTCGCCAAGTGCGTCTTCGAGCACGTGTACTTCGCCAACCCGGCGAGCCTGATTTTCGGGCAGAACGTGCAGCAGGCCCGCGAGCGCATGGGAGAGACGCTCGCCCGCGAGGCGCCGGTCCCCGCCGACTGCGTCATGCCCATGCCCGATTCGGGCCGATCCGCCGCCACGGGGTACGCCAGACAGAGCGGGATCGCCTATCGCGAGGGAATCGTGCCCAACCGCTACGTCGGGCGGACGTTCATCAAGCCAACCCAAACAGAACGTCAGATGGCGGTTCGGCTCAAGCTCAACGTGATCCCCGAGGTCGTCGCCGGGAAGCGTGTGATCGTGGTGGACGATTCCATCGTCCGCGGCACGACCACCAAGGCGAAGATGGATCAGCTGCGCCAGGCCGGCGCCAGCGAGATTCACCTGCGGATCTCGTGTCCCCCGATCCGCCATCCCTGCTACTTCGGGGTCGATTTCGCGACCCGGGATCAGCTGATCGCTCACAACCGCAGCGTCGACCAGATTCGCGAGTACCTCGGGGTTGATTCTCTGCACTACCTCTCGCTCGAGGGGTTGCTCTCCTGCATGGACCGCCCCCCGGCCAGCTACTGCACCGCCTGCTACTCGGGGGACTACCGTCTCGACGTGGAGCACCCCCAGACCGAACTGGTTCTCGAAAGCGACCAGCTGCGGATCTTCGGCACCCAGCCCTAGGCGTCCCCGGCCGGACCACGCCCTTCCGCCGACGCGGTACACTCCGCACCCCATGGGGCGGGGGGCACGCATGGCTGCCGCACTCGGCTCATCCTCGAACACCTCCACAGGCGCCCGGCCCACCGCCGGCTCGTGGTTCATGTGCCTGTACGTCGGGCCGGCCGTGCTCACGCTCGCTTCTTTGATCCTGGGGTTGGCGATGGTCGGGGTGCTCCCGTGGCTGCTCGGCAGCGAGGATCCGGGCTCGCGACGTGCGGCGGGCTTCGCCGTGCTCGCCCTCGGTCCGGTGCTTTCGATGCTCTGGGTCTGGACGCAGCGTCGGCGATGGAGCCGGATTTTCGATCGTCTTTTTCAGGAGCGATTCGCCGCGCACGCAGACCTTCTTCCAGCGATGTTGTGGACGGTGCGCCCCGATTCGATGTGCGACTTCCTCAACAGCGCCTGGCTCGAGTATTGCGGACGGGATATGAACTCGCAGCTCGGGCACGGGTGGCTCGACATCGTTCACCCGGATGACCGTCTTGCCAGCCGAGGGACCTTTCTCGGCGCGTTCGAACTCCGCAGGCCTTTCCGACTCTACTACAGACTTCGACGAAGCGACGGGGTGTACCGCCGATTCGTCGCCTCGGCCACGCCGACGTACGGGTCGGACGGCTCGTTTTCCGGGTACCTCGGAGTCTCGATCGACATCGAAGAGCAGGCCTCGGCGGTCGACATGTTCCGCGCGTCCGAGGAACGCTACCGCGGCATCGTCGAAGATCAGACCGAACTCATCTGCCGGTGGACGCCCGACGGGGTGATTACTTTCGTGAACGAGGCCTACTGCCGGGCGTTCGGCCGGGATTCAGCCCAGCTTATCGGTAGGGAATTCGCCCCACTGATCCCGGAAGAAGATCGCCAGATCATGATCGACGTGGCCGCCCGATTGGGACCAAAGGAGCCGCTCATCGTCTCGGAGCATCGCGTGATCGTGGCCGATGGAAGCGTTCGCTGGCACCGGTGGACCGACCGTGCGCTGTTCGATGGGCAGGGCAACGTGGTGGAGTATCAGGGGGTCGGAGTGGACATCACCGAGTCCAAGCTGGCCGAGTTGTCGGTGAAGCAGGCGAACGAGCGGCTCGCCTCGTTGCTCAAGCGAGAGGCGGACCTTCGCCGCGAACTGAACCACCGCGTACGGAACAACTTGGCGTCGCTGCTGGGTTTGGTGGAGCTGTACTCCAAGAGCTCCGCGACCGTGCCCGAGTTGGCCGAGGCCATCCGGGGCAAGGTCGCGGCGATGAGGGAAGTGCACGAGCTGATTTCCGCCACTTCCGGTGGGGCCGATCTGGCCTCATTGGTCTCTCGGTTGGCGGGGAGTTTCGCGAAGATGGGGCAAGGACCCTCAAGGGTCACCTGGGAGGGACCGACGGTCCTGCTTCCGCCGGAAGTGGCGACCGCGACGGCGATGATCGTCCAGGAACTGCTGATGAATTCCCTCAAGCACGGCGCCTTGGCCGACGCGAGCGGTCAGGTTGCGCTAGAATGGGCTCCTCCCGCCGAGGGCCCCGGGCTCTCCCTGGTCTGGCGGGAACGCATTCCGTCGCGAATGGCGTTCGCCGATCTCGTTCCAGATCCTTCTCGCGTCGGAATGTCGGATACCCCACCACAGCACGGTGGCGCCGGTCTCTCGCTCGTGAGAGGCCTCGCGTCCTTCGAGCTCCGCGGGGATGCCTCTTTCTCGTTCGAACCCGCCGGCCTTGTCTGCCGGATCCGCATCGGGGTGCCGCTTGACCTGCCTCAGGCGCCATCGAAACCAACCGGACAGACACGCGCATGAAAGTCATCGACGACCACGGCACCAAGAAGATCATTCTCGACACAGGACGCACCGTGCCGGATCGGCCGCAGCGGATCCTCGTTGCCGAGGATGAGCATCTTGTCGCCGCGGAGATTACCGCCCGTCTCACCGAACTCGGATATGTCGTCGTCGGCCCCGCGGTCGACGGTGAGGCCGCGATCCGTCTGGCCCACAACGGCGTCCCGGATCTCGCCGTGCTCGACATCCGCATGCCCGGGCCCGACGGCGTTGCCGTCGCCAAAGACCTCTACACCACCCTCGGCGTTCCCAGCATCATCCTCTCGGCGTACTCCGACGGCCCGACCATCGCCGCCGCGAGAGAGGCCGGCGTGTTCGCCTACCTCATCAAGCCGGCGAGCCAGGATCAGATCCGGGCCGCCATCGAGATCGCGTGGGACCGTTACCTCGATCTCATGCGGGCCCGTGGCGAGCGTGACGAGCTTCATCGCCGCCTCGAAGAGCGCAAGTTCGTTGAGTCCGCCAAGTGGATCCTTGTCGACAAGAAGAAGATGTCCGAGCCCGACGCGATGAGAGCTCTCCAGAAGCGGGCCCGCGACACGCGATCCAAGCTGCTTGACGTCTGCCGTGACGTGATCGAAACCGGGGACTTCTAGACCGAGCCGCGCCGCTTCATCCGGTAGTGCGACACGATCCACTCCGTGCCGCCCGCGTAGTTCCACAACTCCGCGCACGCCATGAAGAACACGCGCCATCTCTGAAGCCACGCGCCCGCCCGATCCTTCCCGTAGAGCGATCGGAACATCGACAACGCCTCCTCGCGCGACGCATCAAGATTGCGAAGCCAGCACTCGGACGTTTCCCCGTAATGCGAGCCCGAGACGCGCCAGTGATCTTCGACGATCAGGTCGTCCTGGAAGTGCAGAAGCAGGTCGTCGCTGGGCATCATCCCGCCCGTGAAGAAGTGCCGCGCCATCCAATCCCCGGGGCCGCTCGGCTCGAAGTGGTACGCCCCTTCGCGGTGCGTGAAAATGTGCATGAAGAACCGCCCGTCGGGCTTCATCCACCCCGCCACCCGGGAGAGCAGCAGCGGCCAGTTCTTCATGTGCTCGAACATCTCCACGCTCACCACTCGGTCCGCCGGAGGAACTTCCGCCGACTTTGCGTCAAAGGTGTTCATGTCCGCGGTGATGATCCGAACGTTCGACAGGCCCCGCTCCCGCGCCCGCCCGAGGATCGACTCCCGCTGCGACGCCGAGTTCGACACGCCCGTCACGCGGCTCCGAGGGAACCGCGACGCGATCCACAGCGTGAGCGAACCCCACCCGCACCCCAGCTCGAGAACCTCCTGCCCGTCGCGGAGATCCGCCCGATCCTCGTAGAGTCGCAGCATCGCCTCCTCGGCCTCGTCGAGCGTCCTGATCCCCGGCGCGAAAAGTCCGCTGCTGTACTTGCGATGCCGCCCCAGCACAAGCTCGTAGAACCGTGCCGGAACCTCGTAATGCTGCTCGTTGGCGTCCGCGGTGTTGATGGCCACCGGCATCTCGCGAAGCCCCCGCACGAACGCCCGGAATCGCTCGCTCATCCCGTCCGTCCCGCCCGCGCGGATCTCCGCCAGACGCTGCCCCAGCAGCCGACGGATCCCCATCCGCACCGCCGCGTCGGGAAGCACGCCCGACTCCACGAGACGATCGATGTTCATCGTGCCTCCGCCCGGGGAATCCACGGCACGAACGCCGAGGTCTCCCGCTGGTATCGCCGATAGTCCTCCCCCCGGCTTCGCAGGCTCTGCTGCTCGGCCCAGGGAATCCCGCTCACCTTCGTCACCAGCAGCAGCATCGCCGCCGGTGCTCCCCAAGCCCACCAGCCCCCCGGCCCGGGCGTTGCCGCCGCCGCAAGCCCCACCCACACAAGCCACTCGAAAAAGTAGTTCGGATGACGCGAGTACCGCCACCAACCCTGCCGGCACGTCCTGCCCTTGTTCGCCGGATTCGCGCGGAACCGCGCCAGCTGATGATCCGCGAGCCACTCGTTCACCATCGCCAGCGCGTACACCGCCACTCCTCCCGCTACGAACGGCCAGATCGTCGGATCGATCGGGGATGCCGGCGTGCGAGCGATGACCAGATAAGGAAAGCTCAGGGCGGCCGCGGCGAGCGCCTGCGCCTGGTAGAACCAGAAGAACTTCGCGTGCTGTCGATCGCCCCAGTGCGCCCGCAGGTACGCGTACCTCGAGTCCTCGCCCTTGCCGGGCAGCACGCGGTCCTTCAGCAGATGCCACGTCAACCGGGCGCACCACACGCCGCCCAGAACGCCGGCCAGCGCCCGGCTCGAGCCGTTCCCGTCCGCCGCCAGGGCATAGAACAACGCCGAACCGCCGAGCGCGAGCGTCCACCCCACGTCGACGAGCGTCGCGTCGAGACGTCGACGCTGATCGAACCACAGCGCCGCGAGCAGCACCGCCGAGCCCGCCCACGCGCCGAGCCAGAGCACCCAGGGCGATTCGATCATGGACGATCCTTGACGAACAGGAACTGCACGTCGCCCAGGTGCCGTTCCGCGAACCCGGCCTCGCAGTAACTCAGGTAGAACGTCCACATCCGAAGAAACTCATCGCCGAAGCCCATCGCCCGCACCTCCGCGTCGCGATCAAGGAACCTGCGCCTCCACTCCGCCAGCGTCGTCGCGTAGTGCGGGCCGATCTCCAGCGTGTCCGCCTCGCGAAGCCCCGCACGCAACGCCGACGCGCGGATCGGCGTGCGGGCCGGCATGAAGCTCCCCGGGAAGACGTGCTTCTTGATGAAGTCCACGAACCCCAACGCCTCCTCGTAGTGCTCGTCCGCGATCACGATCGACTGCAGCAGGAACGGCGCACCCGCTCTCAGCAGCCCGGCGCACGACGCAAAGTACCGGTCCTGATACTGATGGCCGACCGCCTCGATCATCTCGAGGCTCACCAGCGCGTCGTACGTTCCGCGGAGGTCGCGATAGTCCTCCTCGATCACCGTGACCAGCCCCGAAAGCCCCGCGGCGGATACCCGCTCCCGCGCAAGTCTCGCTTGTTCCTTCGAGATCGTCGTCGTCGTGACTCGGCAGCCGAACCGCGACGCCGCGTGCATCGCCATGCCGCCCCATCCCGTGCCGATCTCGAGCAGATGGTCGGCCGGCGACAGCTTGAGCACACGGCAGATCCGCTCAAGGCGAAGAAACTGCGCCCTCTCCAGATCGTGCGGGGGCACCGGCCGCCCGTCCTCCTCCTCGAAGAGCGCGCAGCTGTACATCATCGTCGGGTCAAGCCAGAGCGAGAAGAACTCGTTGGAGAGATCGTAATGCCGGGAGATGTTCCTCTTGCTCCCGGAGCGGGTGTTCCGAGAGATCGCGTGCGCCACCCTGCGGACGGGCTTGATCAGCCCCGTCCACGCCCCGTCGAGCGAACTGAACACGTGCCGGTCGCGGATGAACATGCGGCAGAGGCTCGTCAGATCGTCGCACGACCACGCGCCCCGCATGAACGACTCGCCCGCCCCGACGCTTCCTCCGAACGCCGCCGCGTTCCAGAACGACGGGTCGTGGACGAAGAGCGAAGCCGACAGCCCGCCGGACCGCCCGAAGGCCTCACGCCGACCGCCCTCGATGATCTCGACACTGCCGGACCGAAGACCCCCCAAAGCCCGCCGGACGAGCCCGCGGCCGATCGACGTCGTCAGTCCTCCACGCCGACCGCCGGTCGAGCGTTCCTCGATCCCGGGCGAGGTCCGAGTCTGTTCCGCCGTATGCATCCCGCTCATGCGGCATCCTCCGCACGCGACCACTTGGGGTGCGTATGGACCTGCACGCCCTTGAGACGCAACCTCAGGGCGTTCCAGTAGATCCCCCGGAGCACCGACAGCGTCATGAACGGATACCTCAGGAGCACGCGAGACAGAGACATGCCGCTGATTTCGACGCGACGGAGGGCAAGGGATGCATCAAACAACTTCCCTTGTGAGTCCCAATTCTCCATGTGCACCACCAGCGGCGAGCCCCGCTCCGGGCGAGGGGGGCGGAAGTACCACCGATACTCCTGATCCATCGGCATGAAGGGAGACACGTGGAACGCCTTGCGGAATCGCGACCGAAGCCCCACGCGACTGCCCGAGTCCGCCTCCTCCGAAGCCAAGGGCGTGGCCCCTCCCGGCACGACGTACGCGTGGCGTTCCTTCCAGGGCGTGTTCGTGATCTCGCTCACAACCCGCTCGACCCGCACCCCCTCGGCGTCGAAGCAGTAGTAGAACGTCACCGGATTGAACGAGTACCCAAAGTATCGAAGGTGCGTCAGCATCCGGATCGGGCCCGGGCACGCCGAGCCCGTCCGATCACGAACAAGCCGCTCGACCGCGTCCCGAAGCGGGATCTCGGCCGGGCCCAGAAAGTCCTCCCGGCGCCACGCCGCGATGTTCGGCCGATCCACGCTCCAGAACCACCGTCGAGCAAACAGCGAAGGCAGTTCGTCGAGGTCGAGGTACATCATGTAGAGCCGTTGAGCCAGCTCGTGCGGACGAGGCCGCATCCGCCGATGCCGAACCACCCCTTCGTAGATCGCGCTCGCCAAGGTCACCACGCCATGGTAGCGTGAGTCCGGCGGCCAATCGGGGGCAGCCCGAGCGAGGCCCGCAACGCCGACGCCGCCCGCACGCCGCTCATGCAGCCGTCCTCGTGGAACCCATACCGCCACGCCGCCCCGGCGTAGAAGGTCCGGTCACGGCTGATCTCTTCCCAGCGGCGCTGCGACGCGAGCGTGCCCGCGGTAAACACCGGGTGCTCGTACCGAAGCCGACGGATGATCCTCGACGGATCGACCCGATCCGTCCGGTTCAGCGTGACAAGCAACGGCAGGTCGTCCGGCGTCTCGAGCCCTTGCAGCATGTTCATGTTGTACGTCACGCCCACCGGCCCGCTCCGCCCGTCCACATGAGCATTCCACGACGCCCACACCCGCCGACGGCGCGGCATCACCGACGCGTCCGTGTGCAGCACAGCCTCGTTGGACTGGTAAGGCATGGCCCCGAGCACCTCCCGCTCGGCGGGCGTCGCGTCCTCCAGCAACGAGAGCGCCGTGTCGCCGTGCGTCGCGAGCACCGCCGCGTCAAACTCCTCCACCCCCCCCTCGGTCCTCACCCGCACACCCTCCGCCACGCGAGCAACACCCCGCACGGCACACCGCGTGCGGATCGTCGCGTCAAGCCTCGGCACCATCGCCCGCACATACTCCCGCGAGCCCCCGATCACCGTGCGCCACGTCGGCCGGCTGCTCAGATCGAAAAAGGCGTGATTCGAGAAGAACCGCGCGAAAAACACGAACGGGATCTCTCCCGTCGCCGCCGGCGTCGCCGACCACACCGCCCCCGTCATCGGGGTGAGGTACCACTCCGACAACTCCCGCGAATACCCCCCACGCGAGAGAAACTCCCCCAGCGTCAACGAAGGATCGATCGGCCCGCTCGCCAGCGCCAGCGTCGCCTCACGTCCAAGGCGAGCGATGTCGCGCAGCATCCGCCAGAATCCCGGCCGCACCAGGTTCCGACGCTGGGCGAACAATTCCGCAGGACCGTTCCCGTTGTACTCAAGGTCGAGCCCGTCGTGCCGTACGCTGAAGTTCATCCGGCTCCCACGGCTCCGGACGCCCAACTCCTCCAAAAGTCCCACAAACACCGGGTATGTCCGGTCATTGAAGACGATAAACCCCGTATCGACCGCGATCGTGCGCCCGCCGATCTCGACGTCATGCGTGTGCGTGTGCCCGCCGAGGTGCTCGTTGGATTCGAGGATCGTCAGGTCGCAGGCGTCGCGCAACCACCACGCCGCCGATAGCCCGGAGATCCCCGAGCCGATCACCACCACGCGAGGACGCCGCGTCACGCTCCGCACGGCTCAGTGCCTCGGCGCCTCGGCGTGCGCATACACCCTGGCGGGCACGGGGTTGAGGTCCCACACCAGCCGCGCCTTGGACATCATCCACAGGACGTAGTACGTCAGGTCGAGCTCCCACCAGTAGAACCCCTGCCGCACCGAACCCGGGAAGTGATGGTGGTTGTTGTGCCACCCCTCACCGAAGGTGAGCAGGGCAAGCCAGAAGTTGTTGCGGCTGTCGTCGGTCGTCTTGAAGCGGCGCTTGCCCCAGGTGTGCGCGAGGCTGTTGATCGTGTACGTCGCGTGGTAGCACACCACGGTCGAGACGAAGAAACCCCAGGCGAGCATCTGCCACCCGCTCGTGCCCAGCGAAGGCCAGATCGCATTGAGCAGCCAGCCCAGGCCGAACATCCCCGCCGCCATCGCCGCCGGCACAAACCCGTCGTACCGGTCGATCCAGCGCAGCTCCGGGAACTTCATCAGGTCCGGGACCGCCTTGGTGTTGGTCTGCCGTGCGTCGGGCTGCAGGAACCACAGCATGTGCGCGAAGATCAGCCCGTGCAGCTTGGGGCTGTGCAGGTCTCCTTCGTCATCGCTGTGGCGGTGGTGCTCACGATGGTGCGCGGCCCACCACAGCGGGCCTCGCTGCACCGCCGTGCAACCCAGCACCGCGAAGATGAACTGCATCGGCCGCGACGTCTTGAAGCTGCGATGGCTGAAATACCGGTGGTAGAACGCGGTGATCGCGAACATCCGCACGGCGTAGAACCCCACGGCGACGCCCACCGCAACCCACGACCACCCCACCCACAGCACCAGCAGGCACCCCACGTGCATTAACACAAACGGCAGAACGCGCAAAAATCGCGCCGTCCGCGTTTCCTCCCCGCCTTCTTGAACCGTGACCGATGAATCGATCCAGAAACCCACTGCCCGCCTGATCACCCCACCCTGAAGCCGCCCATTCGTTGCAGTCATGCCGTCAAAATCCTTCCGCGTCCTCGCCGAGCGCACATCCGGCCTTCCGGACGTGCCAGCCCGCAATATAGCGGCAACCGGCTTCGCGTGGTTCGCCCCGCGCCATTTAGTTCTCGAACAGAATCCCCGTAGAGGGGGTTTGGCACACCCTTGCTTCGGACTTTCGCCCATCCCACCGCCTGTTCAGGCCGATGATGGAATCCGGACGGTCGGTGCGTGCGCATCGGAGTGGGGGGGCGCATCACTCGGGGTTCTTCGATGGTAAACAAGATCGAACAAGACCATCAACGCTTCCGGCAGATCGTCCAGGGGAAGATCCGCAAGGATCTGCGCAAGTTCCTCTCCCGCGGCGAACTCATCGGCAAAGAGGGCAAGCGGTTCGTCTCCATCCCCGTCCACGACATCGACATCCCCACCTTCCGCTACGGCGACAACCAGGGCGGCGTCGGCATGGGCGAGGGCGAGGACGGGCAGGGTTCCGGCCAGGGCAAGGACGGGCAGGGCGGCGAAGAAGAAGGACAGCACCTCCTCGAGGTCGATGTCTCTCTCGAAGAACTTGCCGACATCCTCGCCGACGAACTCCAACTCCCACGCATCCAGCCCCGCGGGCATCACCGCGTCACCACCGTCCGCGACAAGTACACCGGCATCCGCCCCGTCGGCCCGGCGAGCCTGCGACACTTCAAACGCACCTATCGCGAGGCGCTCAAGCGTCAGATCTCCACGGGCACCTACGACCCCGATAACCCCGTGATCATCCCGATCAAGAACGACCTGCGCTTCCGCTCCTGGAACGAGGTCAAGAAGCCCCAGTCCAACGCCTGCATCATCTACATGATGGACGTCTCCGGGTCGATGGGCGAGGAGCAGAAGGAACTGGTCCGCCTCGAGGCCTTCTGGATCGACACCTGGCTCCGCCGCAACTACGAGGGGATCGAAAGCCGCTACATCGTCCACGACGTCAAGGCGGCCGAGGTGGACAAGAAGACCTTCTTCTCGGTCAAGGAGGACGGGGGCACACGCATCAGCAGCGCCTACACCTGCTGCCACGAACTGCTCGAGAAGCACTACGACCCATGTGACTGGAACATCTATCTCTTCCACTTCTCCGACGGGGACAACAGCAGCGACGCCGACAACCGCCTCTGCGTGCGCATCATCGAGGATCGTCTCCTGCCTCGCTGCAATCTCTTCGGGTATTGCCAGGTCGCCTCGGCGTACGGGTCCGGGTCGTTCCACAACGTGCTCGCCGAGGCGTTCAAGGACGGCCGTCCCGACGAATTGGGCCCCCAGGTCATTCTCTCCAAGGTGGGGGGGAAAGAAGACATCCTCGACTCTTTGCGGACGTTCTTCAAGGCCGGCCGCTAGCCCCGCTGCGGCATCCCGATCGTGCCGGGCGGCGAAGAATACCGGCCGCGTGTTCCTTTTCTCCCTCTATACCGCCGTCGTCTGGGCCATGGCCTTCGCCTGGCGGAGGACGTGGCGCGGCGTGGCGGCGGTCATCGGCGGGGTCATCGGGCTTTACGTCATCCGGCTCGGGCTGAACAACCTCCCGGGAACCGAGGGCCGCGTGCCCATGCCCATGATCGAGATCCTGATCTGGCCCTTCATGCTCCTCATCCTGGTGAGCGGGCTTTACATCGTCTCGTTGGGTCGACGCCAGCCCGACTTTCATTGCCGCAGGTGCGGGTACGACCTTCGGGCCATCGGCGCGGGCAAGACATGCCCGGAATGCGGCACGACGGACGCGATGGTGAGGCCCAGGGTTCGCGGCGGGGCACGATCGCGCGTCGTCCGCTCGCCCTGGTCATCCGCGAAGGAACCGAACCAGAACGCCCAGCAGAAGGACCCCCAGGGGCAGTCCGGCGATCAAGGACCACCAGAGCAGCGTGAGCGTGGCGTCGGAGAGAGGCACGACCAGGGGAACGCCCCGGGAGGTCGCGGTGGCGCCGATCAGCCCGTCCTGTCGGGCGAGCCAACGCACGGCTGACTCGGCCAGTTCGAGATTCCCCGGCGCGGTCAGCGTGGATCGTCCGTCGACGGTGCCCTGCGACATCGTCGTGACCGGGTCGATGAGCCAGTCGTTGGACCCCACCGCGACGAGCCGCTGCGTCGCACCCCCCTCGAGCGTTCGTTCCGCCGCGACCGCGACCGGCCACGGGCCGTGCCGATCATCCCGACCTTCGTCGAAGACGGGCGGGTCCTGCACGAACGCCCGCTGGGCGCGGGGTACGAGGCGATACCCCATCCACGACGACTCTCCCCAGGTCTCCGGACGCGAGGGAACTTCCAGCAGCACGCCGGCTCCGGGCGGGGTCGTGAATGCCACGGGCCAGGGCATCAGCACCGGCAGCCCGCGGATCGCGAGGCAGATGGGATTGGTCGACTCGGTGGTGCTGGGGAAGCTGTCCGTGAGAACCTGTCGCTGCGACCCCTGACGAACTTCGCTGAGCAGAACCTTGTCCGAGCGAACCGCGAGCCCGAAGGGCGACAGGGCAGCGTCCATCGCGTCGGGCTGGGTTCCAACGGGGACAATGCTCGGGCCGATCGACACAAGCACCCCGTGCCCTTCCCTCACCGCCTGGGCGGCGGCGGCGGCGATCTGCCGGTGTCGGTCCAGCCCGCTCGGTTCCCCGCCCGCGCCGGCGGCCTGCGTCGTGTCGGGGCCTCGGAAGAGAAACACCTTGGGGCGCGTGCCCGAGGGATCAAGCCGGGTGAACGCCGGAGGCTCGGTGGACGCGAGCAGGTTCCACTCGACCACGTCGATCCCGCCATGCACCAGACGGTCCGTCAGTGCCTGGAAGAGCTGGACTCGCTTGTCGCTCAAGGCCGGCTCGGCGTGCGCGAGTACGACGATCGGCGGGTTGGGGTCGCGAAGCACGCCCAGGGCGGCCGCGATGAGGTCCTCCGCACGGCGGCGAAGATCGGCGCTGGCCAGCCCCGTCGATTCGAGCGTCGCCTGGCTCGGGAAGATCTGCTCGAACGGCAGCGCACGCACGCTGGGCATCGTCGAGCCCGTCCGGCGCGGGCCGCGCACCAGAACCGTCGCCGATCGGGCGATCGCGTCCGCGACCAGGCGGGCGTCCGTCCGCGGAAGCCGCTGGAGTTGGTCCGTCGCCGCATCGCACGCCTCTCGGCGATCACGCAGAGCGTCGGCGGCACGGTTCGCGGTGACAGCCGCCGCGGGCTGAATCCTCGCCAGATCGCGCAGCGTCGCTTCCGTCAGCACCAGCATCCGGGCCGCCTGCGAAAGCGGGGCGAGCAATCTCGTGGCGGCTTCTTCCGACGCGGGCAGCGGCACGCCCTCGATGGTCTGCTCCAGCAGCGCGGTTGTTCCCGCGACCGCCGCGGCGAGGTCTCGCGCGACCAGCGAGCAGTCTCCCGCGGAAGCCTCGAGCCTCCCGAGAAGCCGGGTGGCTTCCGCCGAGGAAGCGGTGAAGGAGCCCACCAGTTGAGAAAGTCCCGGCGCGATCTCGCGGGCAAGGTCGTTGGCGATCGCCGCGGCTTTGCGAGCGCCCGATTCCACCGCTTCCCTTCCCGCGGCGATTCCCGCGGCGTCCTGCGTCGCCAGCGATCGCAGCAGGTCGGCATACTCGCTCCGTCCGGCCTGCGTGGCAAAGTCGATGACCCGGAACGAGAAACGCCCGTCTCCCGCGGCCACGAACCGATCAAGCACGTCACGGGCGTCCTGCCTGGCGCGGGCGGGCAGCGATGAGACGTCCGCCGCGATGATCACCTCGTGCGGCTCATCAAGCGAGCCGAGCAACGCCAGAGAGCGCGGCGCAAGCTGGTGCTCCCCGGTCGCCGTCACGTCGAATCGGCGGTTGAGGCGGGATGCCAGAACGTTGAAGATCGTCGCCGAGGCAACCACCGCGACGAGAATCACCAGCGTGAGAGCGCCGAAACGAAGACGCCGGGCGGCCCGGCTGTGCCCTGCTCGTGCGTCGGGCGTGGAGGCCGCGGTGGTGGAGCGTGGAGCGGAAGGTGGGGTGGCAGGTGGGGTGGGGGATGGGGTGGGGTTCATCGCCACCTCCGGCTTTCGAGTCCGACACCCGCGAGCAGCACGAGCACGGCGCTCGTGGTGATGAAGAACGTGACGTGCGAGAGATCGATCACGCCCCGCGCGAAGTCGACGATCCTCGCGTTGACGTTGAGCGAAGCAAGCGTCGTCCGAGCCCAATCCCAAGAGGCATTGGGAGGGACGGCGGAGAGGGCGATCTGAGGAAGAGTCAAGACGCCCAGAATCCCGAAGAACGCCAGCAGGTACGCGAGCGTCTGGTTGTTCGTGAGCGACGACGCCAGCAGCCCGAGGGAGAGGTAAAGCGAGCCCGTCAGCAGGATCGCGAGGTAGCCGGCCAGAATCGGTCCGGCGTCCGGCGCGGGTGAACTCAGGGCGGCGAGCACCGCAACAAGCACGAGCGTCGGGGCGATCAGGCACGCGACGAAGGCCATCGCACCCGCGAACTTCCCGACGACCACGGCATAGTCGCCCGCGGGGCTTGTCATGAGCGGCTCGATCGTCCCCGTGCGGTATTCCTCCGCGAGCAGACGCATCGAAACCGCGGGGACCAGGGGCCAGAGCAGCCAGCCCGCCCAGGCAAAGACCGCACGCATGGTCGCGACCTGTCCGCTGCGGAGCGTCATCGAGCAGAAGATCGCCGCCGCAAAGAGCGAGAACACCGCGATAATGATCCACCCGAGCGGGATCCGGAAGAAGGACGAGAACTCACGCCGGGCCACCGCCCAAGCGACGCACGCCGGGCCGATCATGCCGAGGCCTCCCGGGCCTCGCCCGATTCCAGCAGCGACAGGAACACACCCTCGAGAGTGGAGCGTTCCCGTGCGAGCGCACGCAGCGGGATTCCTTTCGCGGCGCAGGAGGCGGCCACCGCTTCCCGCGCGTCCGTCCCCGACTGCTGCAGCAGCGTGACCGAGGACCAGCCGTCGGCGGTCGGGACGGCCGATCCAAACGACAACCCCGGGATCGATCCGAGCGTCCCGCGGAGCAGGGAGTCGTCGGCTGTGCGCACTTCGAGGGTGATTCGGGCGGGGCCGGTCCCTCGGGCGATCAGGTCCGACGGCGTGCCGTCCGCGCGGACTACGCCCCGGATGATGATGACCACACGCGTGCAAGTCCGCTCGACCTCTGGGAGAATGTGCGAGGAGATGAGCAGGGTGTGCGTCTGGCCGAGCTCGGCGATCAGGCGGCGGGTTTCGCTGATCTGCGTCGGATCGAGGCCGTTGCTCGGTTCGTCGAGGATCACCACCGGGGGGTCGTGGAGCAAGGCGGAGGCGAGCCCGACACGCTGCTTGTACCCCTTGGACAGGTGGCCGATGCGTCGGTCGGCGACCTCGGAGAGCCAGCAGCGGGTGAGTGCTCGATCGACCGCGACCTTGCGCGCGCGGCGCGGCATTGCGAAGAGTCGGCCACGGTACTCGAGGTAGCCGCGTACGGACATCTCCGGGTACAGGGGCGCGGATTCGGGGAGGTAGCCGATGGATCGCCGGGCGGCGGCGGAGTCGTCGAGGGTGTCGTGGCCGTCGACGAGCACGCGTCCCTGATCGGGCGGCAGGAAGCCGGTGATCATTCGGATGGTGGTGGTCTTTCCCGCGCCGTTGGGTCCGAGCAGCCCGACGACCTGCCCACGGGGAAGATCGAAGGAGACGCCGCGCACGGCGGCGTGCTTTCCGAAGGACTTGTGGACACGGTCAACGACGAGCATTCGGGGTAGGGTAGGGAATGGTCCGGGAACGAGCGTGGCGATCCCGAAGGCGGGGGTGGAGTATCGGGCGGATGGCCCGATGGGCTTCGAGAAACCACGGTTGGGCAAGGGTCGCTACACTGCGTGCGTTGTTGCCGGGTTCGGTTCGGGGATGCATGTCAGACGCGCGGCCCAAACTATTGATTGTCGGCGGCGAGCAGGTGCCCACGGAGATTCTCCGCGGGCGGTTGTCTGACCTTTATGAGGTGGTGATCGGGTCGAGCACGGGGGATGCGGGTGGTGCGGCGGTGGTTCTGGCGGCCCGGGAGGCGCACGAATCGGCGGCGGTGCGCTCCGCCCCGCTGGAGTCTCTGGCGGCGCTGCTGAACGCGACGGGTGAGAGCGTGGCGCTGGCCGAGCCGTCCGGGGCGGTGGTGTGGTGTAACGACCTGTATTCGCTGCTGGCCTCGTCGGTGCGGGATCGGCTGACGGTGTTGGCGGGGGAGGCGACGCGGAGCCTGGTGGGGCTTCGGAAGATGTACCGCCCGCAGGACGGGGCGGGCGTACGGACGTGGCGGGGCGAGTTGTCCGAGACGGACGTCGGGCCTCATTACGACGTCATGGTGAGCCCTGTGGACCCGAGGCCTTACGGGAAGCCCGTGGCGGGGGAGGAGGCGTGGCCCCGCGGGTTGGCGGTGGTGGTTCGGGACGTGACGGAGAGCCGCCGGCTGAGGCAGCGGATGGACGCGATCGACCAGGCGGGGAGCGATCTGGTGCAGATCGAGACGCAGGCGGTCCGCGAGAAGAACATGATCGAGCGGCTTGCGCTGCTCGAGAGCCGGATCGTGAAGGCGGCACACGACCTGCTTCACTTCGATCACTTCGCGGTGCGGATCCTGGACGAGCGGACGGGCAAGCTCGAGCTGGTGATCAAGCACAATCTGCCGGCGGAGTACGACGCGTTCGACCTGTACCCCCGGTCGGAGGGGAACGGGATCAGCGGGTGGGTTGCGGCGATGGGTCGGAGCTACATCTGCAAGGACGCGTTGTCGGACGAGTTGTTCCTTCCGGGCTTGCACGGGGCGAGGAGCTCGCTGACGGTGCCTCTGAAGTTTCATGATCGCGTGATCGGGATCATGAACGTGGAGAGCCAGCAGGCGTCGGCGTTCGACGAGGACGACCGCCGCCTGGCGGAGATTTTCGCGAGGTACATCGCGATGGCGGTGCACACGCTGGACCTGCTTGTGGTCGAGCGGACGATGACGAACCGCGCGATCGCGGGGCGGTTCGAGCAGGAGCTGGACGAGCCGCTGAAGGACATCATGAACGAGGTGGACGTTCTGAGGTCGGTGGCGCGGGGCGACGGGGAGTTGCTGGCGCACATCGACAAGATCCGCGGGGACGTGGAGGCGATCCGGCGGCGGATGCGTGACGCGGCGGAGGGCCCGACGACGCTGCTGGGTGTGGAGCGTGCGCTCGAGCAGCGGGAGGTTGATCCCGCGCTGGCGGGTCGGCGCGTGCTGGTGGCGGACGACCAGAGCAAGATCCGACGGATCATCGGGGACGTGCTGCGCAACCGCGGGTGCGAGGTGACGGTCTGCGAGAACGGCGGGGAGGCGATCCGGGAGATCGAGCGGGTGACTCGCGGAGAGATCCCCGGCTTTGATCTGGTGGTGTCGGACATCATGATGCCCGAGGCGAACGGGTACGAGGTGTTCAGCGCGGTGAAGGCGGCGATGCAGGGGACGCCGGTGATCCTGATGACGGGCTTCGGGTACGACCCGAACCACTCGATCGTCCGGGCGAGCCAGGAAGGGCTTCAGAGCGTGCTGTTCAAGCCTTTCCAGGTGGAGCAGCTGGTGGACCTGGTGAAGAAGGCGATGCCGGTGCCCGGGGCCTGAGCCCGAGAACCGTGACCGACGCTCAACTTCGGGCTCGAATCCGCCGATGGTTCTCGGCCGGTGCTGCGCGTGCCGGCGGAGGATTCCATGCGGCACGGAATGTGGGTTTCGGCGTTGCTGGCGATCATGATCGGGCCCTGTGTGCCGCGGGCCGGCGCGAACTTCTTCAAGCCCGGATTCATGGTCCAATCGGAGTCGGCGACGACGTGGACCGCGAGCGCGTCCACGACCGGCAAGTGGTACGGGTCGGGATTCAGCACCACGAGCGAGGCCGCGGTGCTCAGCCACGCGGCGAACGGCCGGAATGAAGACCGTGTGCTGCTCCAGGCGATCCCGATCCCGGTCGCGGCGACGTATCAGGTGCAGGTCCGCGCGAGATTCTCGAGTCCCGGGCAGCGGTTCTACTGGCACATCCTGCTCGTGACGGAGGGGACCACGATCAGCCTCACGCAAGGGGGTGTTCCCACGAACATCACGCAGCCCGGCGTGAAGAGCCTGGTGCGCGTCGCGCCATCGTCGGGCAACGCGACGGGTCAATGGGTGAACTACAGCAATTCCTTCACGATCAACGCGGCGGACGCGGCGGCGTACAAGTACGCGGTGATCGCGCTCGTGGCCTCTCGTGCGAATTCGGATGTCGCCCAGTTCGACGACGTTCACACCGACATGCCCGCCACCACGACCGACGCGGACGCCGGGTTGACGGCGGAGTGGTATCACATCACCGGGTCCACCTCGCGCGTGTCGACCATGCCCTGGGGAACGCCCGTCAAGACGACGAAGGAAGAACAGGTCAACTTCATCAATACGACCAACGCGGCGTTCACGTCCGGAGTTCGGCTGGAGAACTTTGGAGTCAAGCTCACTGGCACGATCACGATTCCCGCGACGGGGCTGTGGACCTTCACGCTCGGCAGCGACGACGGAGCGTGGCTTCGCATCGACAATCAAACGGTCGCGATCCACGAATCGCCGCGATCCTTCGGAAGGACGGCCGGCTCGGTTCAATTGGCGGCCGGGAAGTATCCGTTCGAAGTGCGGTTCTATGAAAATGGGGGCCAGCAGGGTCTTCAGGTCTGGTGGCGTGGGCCCGGAGTTGCGACCGATGACGTCATCCCCGCTTCGGCGTTCGCTCTGGCGAGCCGGATTCGCGTGGTGAAGTGGGTGCAGGAGGCTGAGGACTGAGCGGCGCCGCCGGAGGGCGCCTGGTTCAATCGTCGCGTCTGGAGGCGATCAGGACGCGATCGAGCCCGTCCACGTCCTTCACGACCCGAACGTCGGTGAGATCGCGTTGTGCCCGCGCGAGCGAGGCAGCGTCATCGGCGGTGCAGGCGGCGATCTCGATGAGCAGCAGCCCGCGGGGGCGAAGGAACCGTGCGGCGCTTTCGAGAAGGGGCCGGACAAGGCGGAGCCCGTCGGACCCGCCGCGTAACGCGAGGTGGGGCTCGTGGTCCTTGACGTTGGGCTCGACAGCGTCCCATTCGTGGTCGGGGATGTAGGGGGGATTGCTGACGAGGTAGTGGAGCGAGGCCTTCGCCCCGGCGACGGGATGCTGCGCCAAGGGCGTGAGCAGGTCGCCCGGGAGGAACTCGATGCGGTCCGAGACCTTGTGGCGGTCGGCGTTCTCGCGAGCGAGATTCAGGGCGTCCGGCGAGAGGTCGGTGGCGATGGCGCGGGCCTTGGGCAGGTGCTTGAGCAGGGCGACCGCGATGCAACCCGAGCCGGTGCAGATATCCGCAAGAAGCACGCTTTCGCCCGCGTTGGGCCCGGCGGGGCCGCCGAACCCGGGCGTGGCGCGGGCGTGCTGGAGGACCTGATCGATGATGGTGGAGGTGCTGGGGCGTGGGATGAGGGCCCGGGGGTCGGCCTTGAAGGGCATGCCATAGAACCACGCTTCGCCGGTGAGATACTGGACGGGCTCGTGGTTGAGGGCCCGCTGGACGAGGTCGCGCAGGCGCGTGCGTTCGTCGTTCGAGGCGGGGCGGTCCGCGTCCATGTGGAGGCGGAGGCGATCGCAGGAGAGCACGTGGGCGAGAAGAATCTCGCTCATGAGCCCGGGCGAGTCGAGGCCTTTCTTGGTGAAGGCCTGCCGCATCCAGGAGAGGAGTTTGCGGGTGGTCCAGAGATCGGGGGCGGCCTGATTCACGCGGGAGGGTAGGGGGGCTTACTTGCCCTCGAACCAGTTGCGGCCGATGTGGGCGTCGACCTTGAGGGGCACGGTCAGGGTCATCGCGCTCTCCATCGCGGCGACGATGGCGTCGCGGGCGGTGGGGGCCTCGGGCTCGGGGCACTCGAAGACGAGTTCGTCGTGGATCTGGAGGAGCATCCGCGCCTTGCCGAGGGGGCTTGGGGCAGAGCCCTTTGGCGGCGGGAGCAGATTGACCATCGCGAGCTTGATCAGATCGGCGGCCGAGCCTTGGACGACCGAGTTGATGGCGGTTCTCTCGGCGAAGGCGCGGCGGCTGGGGTTGGACGAATCGATGTCGGGGATCGGTCGGCGGCGTTTGAGGATCGTTTCAACGTATCCGAATCGGCGGGCTTGCTCGACGCACTCGTGGAGGAAGGTCGTGATGCCGCTGAAACGGCGCTTGTAGTTGGTGATGATCTCGTCGGCGGCGGCGTTGGAGACGCCGAGGCGGCGGGCGAGGCCGAAGGCCGTGATGCCGTAGACGATCCCGAAGTTGACCATCTTGGCGCCGGAGCGCATGTCCTTGGTGACCTGATCGAGCGGAACGTTGTTGATCTGGGCGGCGACCTGCTGGTGGATGTCCTGACCGGTGAGGAAAGCGTCGATGAGATTGGGGTCGCGGGAGAGATGGGCGAGCAGTCGCAGTTCGATCTGGGAATAGTCGGCGGTGATGAGAACGGAGCCCGGGGGGGCGATGAAGGCCTTGCGGATCTCGCGGCCGACGTCGGTGCGGATGGGGATGTTCTGGAGGTTGGGGTCGCTGCTTGCGAGGCGTCCGGTGGCGGCCACGGTCTGGTGGAAGCTGGTGTGGACGCGGCCGGTCGCGGGGTTGATCGCGTCGCGCAGGGCGACGAGGTAGGTCGAGACGAGTTTGCTGTACTGGCGATACTCGAGGATGAGGCGGGGGATGGGTGTTTCGAGGGAGGAGTCCTGCCCGAGTTCTTCGAGGACCTCGGCGTCGGTCGAGAAGCCGGTCTTGGTTTTCTTGGTGGGCTTGATGCCCAGCCCGGGCGTGGCGTCGTCGGGCTTGTTGAAGAGGACCGAGGCGAGTTGCTTGGGGCTGTTGGGGTCGAACTTCCGTCCGATCGCGCGGGCCGACTCCCGGTCGAGCTCGTCGAGAATCTCGTTGATCTTGGATTGGAGGCGCCGCCGCTGGCGTTCGAGTTCTTCGCCGTCGACGAGGATGCCGTTGTACTCGAGCTCCGCCAGCACACGAACCAGGGGCATCTCAACCTTGTCGAAGAGATCGGCGAGGCCCATGGCTCGCAGCTGCGGGAGCATCGTCTCGCGAAGGTGGAGAGCGAGGTCGGCGTCGGCGGCGGCGTAATCGAGGGCGTCGGCCGCGGGGACGGACTCGAAGGACCGCTGGGACTTGCCCGAGCCGATCAGCTCGGAAATCGACTGCTTTCCGCGGGCAAGCAGCGCTTCGGAGAGGTACTCGAGCCCGTGGGAGGAACGGGAGGCATCGATGAGATAGGACGCGACCATGGAATCGAAGGCGACGCCCCCGAGAGTGATGCCCGCGTTGCGGAAGATCAGGATGTCGTACTTGATGTTGTGGCCGCACTTGGGGGGTGTGTCGGCCTCGAGGATGGGTCGGAGGGCGTCGAGCGCCGTGCGTTCGTCGAGGTGCGCGTTCGCGTCGGGCGAGCGAACGGGGATGTAGACGCCCGAGCCGACCTTGGTCGAGAGGCTGATGCCGCAGAGTTTCGCCCGCATCGGCGAGAGCTCGGTAGTCTCGGTGTCGATCGCGACGATCTCGGCCTTGGCGATCTGGGCGCAAAGATCAGCCAGCTCGGCCCGGGTGGTGATCAGCCGATACTCGCCCAACGCGGGGCGTTGAGTACGCGGCGTATCGGCCGCGACCGAACCAAAGAGCGATTCACCATCGGGGATTGCATCGGCGGCGTTCCGGCTTTGCGTGGACGATCGCGCGGATGTTTCCTCGCGGGCCCGCTTGCTCTCGGTGGCGATCTCGGGCATGGGCGCCGGATCGCCGGCGTTGCCCATCAGCGACCGGACCTCTTCCTGGAAGCGGTTGAAGCCGAGCGTCTTGCAGAGCGGCAGAAGACGATCCAGATGAAGCCGATCGGCCCTGGCCTGATCGAGCGAGAAGTCCACGGGAACATCCTCGCGAAGGGCGATGAGCTTCTTCGTGATCTCGGACTTGGGGATCCAGGCGCGGATGTTCTCGCCCCGCTTGCCCTTGATCGTGTCGGCGGCGGCGATGACACCCTCCACCGAGCCGTACTCCTTCACGAGCGAGGCCGCGGTCTTCTCGCCCACCCCGGCGATCCCCGGAACGTTGTCGACGGTATCGCCCATGAGCGTGAGCATCTCGCGGACCTGTGCGGGCGTGATGCCCAGATCGGCCTGCAGCGATTCCTCGGTGATCGCCTCGTCGTTGTGGATGTCGAAGAGCTCGACCTTGCCCGATTCGAGCAATTGCTTCAGGTCCTTGTCCTTGCTGACGATGCGGACGCGCAGGTCCGGGTGCTCACGGCGCAGACGCCGGACAATCGTCGCGATCACGTCGTCGGCCTCGAACCCCTCGACGCCGAGGGTCGGCACGCCCAGTTCCGAGAGGATCGAGACGCATCGCTCGACCTGCGGGAAGAGGTCCTCGGGCGGCGGCGGGCGGTGTGCTTTGTAGTCCGGATCGATCTGGGAGCGGAAGGTGCCCCGATCGCCGGAAACATCGAGCGCCACCGCGATGTAGTCGGGCTTGCCTCCGAGGTTGCCCTGGCCCCGAAGGAGCTTGAGCAGCATCCCGAGGAACCCGAAGGTCATGTTCGTGGGTTCCTTCGTGACCGGGCTGGTCAACTGAGAGCGGATGGCGTGGTACGCGCGGAAGAACTGGGCGTACCCGTCGATGAGGTAGAGGGTGGGCATGGCGGTGCGCTTCAGGTGTCCGGCGAGGCGGAGGACAGCGACGCGATCAACTCGAGGTAGGCGTCGGACATCTCGACCTTTCGGCGGGCCATCATCGCTTTGGCTGTCTCGATGAACTTGTCGTGTCGGAACGACTTGGTCCCCGCGTCGGTGGCCCAGGCGAATGGCGGGGTCGTGCCCGCCACCGCGGCGGCCTGAGCGAACATGCCGCCCGTCTGCACGATCGCTCCGGTCATGATCCGCGTGCCGATCGCGGTTTTGACGTGGTCGCCGATGATCGCGCCGAGGAACTGGAGCCCGGTGCGTTCGTTCCCCGCGCCGGGCGCCTTGGCGATCACCTCACCGTAGGTGTTGAGGAGATTGCTGTTGGTGGTTCCCGCGCCGAGGTTGACCCATTCTCCGACCCAGGAGTCGCCCAGGAAGCCCTCGTGCCCCTTGTTGCTGTACCCCTGCATGACCACGCCGGCGATCTCGCCCGAGACTTTGCACCAAGGCCCGATGGCCGTGTGGGCCCGGATCAGCGCCCGCTCGAGCACCGTGGCGTGCTCGCCGATGAACGCGGGGCCGATGATCGTCGCGCCCGGGCGGATCGTCGCGTGCTGGCTGACGACGATCGGTCCCCCTTCGAGATCCAGCGTGGCGCCCGGGTACACCACGGCGGTTGGGGCGATGGTGAGGGGATGTTCGCCGATGCCCAGAACCGCCGGCGGAAGGTCCTGCGTCGGCTGGTTCGTGAGCAGTTCGAGGTCGATGTCGAGGCACCGGTCCCTGAACGTGATCGCGTGCCACGGGCGTGAAAGCAGGGCGGGGGCGGGTTCTTCCGCGACAGGGGCGACGGGCGGCTTGCCCTCGGACTGGAACGCGCGGAACTCCGAGGGTTCCATCACCGCGGCAATCACATGGCCGCTGCCCGATTCGAGCAATGCCTGCCCCGGTTCGAGCGAGGCAATGGAATCCAGCGGCAGCGGGCAGCGGCCGTTGATGAACAGCCGAGGCTCGGATGTTCGCGGAAGGTGGTTGACGGCGGGGGGCTTGTCGCGTTCGCTGCCGGGCCTCGGGGTCGCGTGGCGTTCCCGAGTGACCTCGGCGAGGTGGGTGGGCACGATCAGGCAGATCGGATCGAGCCCGAAGGCGGCGCAGTGGCGTTCGAGCGTCGTGAGCCCGCCGGTGCGCACGTCGAAGGAGGCGCGGGTGTCGGTCAGCGGGCTGAGGAACCCGTGCCCATCGTCGAAGAAGATGACCTCGGTCATGCGGCGAGCATACCGGATCGGGCCGGGGCGGTGCGCCGGCAAGGGTCCTACATCATCCGCCCGGGGCGCCCGCGCGACGGGCCTCCCGAGATCCCCAGCAGGGGCAGCCCCAGCAGCAGAAGGGGCGAGATGATCAGGGCGAGCCCGCCCGTGTACAAGGCCGCCGCGAACCTCTGGAAGAGCTCCGTCGTGGCGTGCCAGTCGAGGGGGTCAAAGGCCGACCGGATCGTCAGCACGGCGACGAAGACGATCGACGCGACGGCCGAGGCGAGCAGCGACAGGAACGCGATGGTGAGCGGGTTTCGACGGAAGACCAGCCCCCGCATCGCGAGCGTGAGCTGGGCCGCGAGGACATACCCAAGGGCGTGGGGGCCCAGCAGGGTCAGGGTTCGCGGCTGATCCACGATCTCGATGGGGTTGGTCAGGTCGAGGCACACGCCAAGGGCCAAGGCCGCCCACAACGCCTGTCGAGAAGGGGCCGAGGTGCAGATGAACACCGCGAGCACCATCACGAAACTCGGGGCGACCGCCCGCCCGCCCAAGGCCAGAGCTCCGCGGACACCCAGTTCGAGCCCAAGGAACACAATCGCGAAGAGAGCGAACGCAAGCCACCTCATGGCGTGCCCCCGCTTTCGTTCGTGGGGTCCGCCGGAGGCAGCCTCAGGAGCACTTCCGTGACGCGGGCGACATCGACCGTCGGCCGGACGACGATGACCTTTCGCAACGGCTGATCTTCCGACGCCTCCACCGACTCGACACGCCCGACCACCAGCATCCGGGCGTTGTCGGGCCATTGCGGGTCATCGAGCCGGACGATCATCCCCTGGGCGACCTCGGGGGCGGGCGTGTCCGAGCCCAGCAGCGGGCGGATCACGCCGACCTCGCCTCGGAGCGTTCCGTCGCCCATGGGGGTCAGGTTGGCCATCAGAGGCAGGTCGGGTCCGCCCGTCACGATGCGGACCTGGATCTTCCCGGCGGCCTTGCGCGTGAAGGGTTGGACGTTGCAGATGGGGCCGGCCGTGCTGACAACCCGCCCAACCAACTGGAGCCCGCTTGTGGTCGCGACGGTGTTCGCGTCCACAAGCCCGGAGGATCCGACGCGGACCTTGAGAATCCCGCTCGAAAGATCGGACGAGGCGCCGATGACCGAGGCGGGCATCTGCCGGACGGCCAATTGCGGGTTAAGGGCCAGGCCGCCTTGCAACTCGCGGATCAGATCGCGGAGTCTCTGGTTCTCCGCCCGCTCCTTGAGGTAAAGAGTCTCGAAGCCCTGCCGCTCTTCTTCGAGGATGCGAGCGCGTTCGGCGTTCTCGACGGCCTCGCTGGGGATCGCGGACCGGGTGAGCCGGTATGCGAGGGCGCTGATGGGCCCGGTGGGGACGATGACCAGCGCCGAAAGCGACTGCACCCATGCGAGCCAACCGCTTGGCAACAGCGAGACAGCGACCAAGAGCCCGACGGCCAGAGGAAAGGCTGGGCCCGGTCGGTCGTGATGGAAGCGTGGGGGCGTCATCGCGTCGGCAAGATACCGCGGGCCATGGGTCAGCCGTCGGCGTTGTTCTCGAGGGCGGCCTTGAGGGTGTCCATGTTCTCGAGCCAGCTCGCTGTCCCGCGGGCGACGCAGGTCAGGGGATCGTCGGCGAGGCGTGTGTCGAGCCCGGTGGCCTTCTGGATGACGGCGGGCAGCCCGCGGAGAAGCGACCCGCCGCCGGCCATGGTGATCCCGTTGTCCACCAGATCGGCGGCGAGCTCGGGCTCGACCCGTTCGAGCGTGCGGCTGACGGCCTGGACGATCGCGGTGACGGGCTCCTGGAGCGCCTCGCGGATCTCCTCGCTCGTGATCACGGTCTTGCGGGGAAGGCCGCTGATCATGTCTCGGCCGCGGACTTCCATCGTCGCCTCGGGACCGACGGGGGCCGCCGATCCGATCTCGATCTTGATGCGTTCGGCGGTCTGCTCGCCGATCATCATGTTGTACGCACGCTTCATGTGCCCGATGATCGCTTCGTCCATGTCGTCGCCCGCGACTCGCAGCGACTCGCACACGGCGATGTCCCCGATCGCGAGGACGGCGACCTCGGTCGTGCCCCCGCCGATGTCCACGATCATCGAGGCGGTGGACTCGGTGAAGGGCAGCCCGGCGCCGATCGCGGCGGCGAGGGGTTCCTTGATCAGATAGGTCCGGCGTGCGCCGGCACGGGCCGCCGACTCGTACACCGCCTGCTTCTCGACCGCCGTGATCCCGCTGGGCACGCTGATCACCACGCGCGGGCCGAAGATCCGGCTTGTCCCGTTGACTTTCTGGATGAAGTACTTGAGCATCGCCTCGGTGATCTCAAAGTCGGAGATGACCCCGTCCTTCAACGGGCGCACCGCCGTGATCGTCCCGGGGGTCTTCCCGAGCATCTCCTTGGCGACCCAGCCGACGGCGTTGCCGTTCCAGAGCACCTTGTTCGTGCCCTTGGCGACGGCGACAACGCTCGGCTCGTTGAGCACGATCCCTTGACCACGCACCGACACGAGCGTGTTGCACGTGCCCAGGTCGATGCCCATGTCCACGGTCACCAGTCCGAGCAATCGATCCAGGAACAAGGGTGGCCTCCTGCCTGCGAGATCCCGGAGGGCGGGCCACCCGGGAACGCTCCCGCATTATTGCACACTTCGGCCCGCGGGGGGGCGATTTCCACGGGAATCCTTCACGAAACCCTGACAGAACGACCAATCCCTCTGGTTATCCTTGCTCCCCGGGGGCGTTTCGGAGCACAGGCATGGCATCAGTGATGGTCATCGTCGGTCCCAACAAGGGCGAGCTGTACCCCTTCGGCGAAGGTGAGGTCGTCGCTCTCGGGCGGGACCCCGCAGGCCGTGTGCAACTCACCGACGAACGCGCCTCTCGCCACCACGCCCGCATCGAGCACGACCCGCAGACCAAGTACTGGCGGCTGGTGGATCTGGGCAGCGCCAACGGGACGACCCTCAACGGCGTCCGGATCGACGCCCCGACCTTCCTCAAGGACGGTGACACGATCGGAGTTGGGCAGACCCTGCTCCGCTTCTCCGCCCGGTCGCTCGCGCACGACGCCAAGGATTACGCCGCCCTCCAGCACATTCCCGCGCCGAGGGAGCGATTCCGCGAGACCCAGATGGAGCAACCAAAGAAAGGCCCGCCCCTCCGGTGAGGGAGGGGCGGGCTGTGGACGGCCCTCGCGGGTGAACCCGGGAGGCCTGGTTGTCCGAGGAGATCGGGTTACCGCTTCAGAGCGACCGTGCTCGCCCGGGCGGGCTTGGTCGTCGGCGCGGGTTCGGCGGGCACCGCATCGCCCGGGCCGATCTCAATCACAGGGGGCTTGGGCGCCGCGAGCGGAGCGGTCGGACGCTTGCTGAACTTGTTGCGAGCATCCAGATCGATCTTCGCCTTGTTCTCGTAGTTCTCCGTCGTCGACCCGCGGCCGAGGCTTTCGAGCTGGGCCTCCTGCTTCGTGCGGATCTCCGCCAGACGGGCCTTGACGTTGTCGAGGCTGCCGGCTTCGTAGCGGCTCTGGCGGTCGATCGTCCGCTGACGCTTCTCCATCATCGTGATCAGACGTTCGTTGCGGGAGATCGCGTCGATCTGGTGGTCCAGCTGCCAGAGCTGCGCCTGGAACTCTGACCGCTCCGCCTCGAGCTTCTCGAGCAGTTCACCCAGACGCTTGTCCTGCTCGCCCATGAACCCAAGGTCGCGGTCGATCTCGGCCTGGCGAGCCGTGTACGAGGCGATCACCTGCTCCACGCGGGTGGCCTTGGCGTACGCCTGGTCGAGCGTCAGCTGCTCGTTGTTGAAGTTGATCCGCACGTCGGGGGCCGTCGCGCTCTCGAATCCGTGCCCGTCCTCGTAGCGGACGCTCGTCAGCGCCGAATGCGTCTCGCGGACATCCTGGGCTCGGGCCAGCATCCCGTGCAGCGTCTGCAGGTCGGCCTGCGCCAACTCGACGACCCGGGCCGCGACAGCCTGCTCACGCTTGAGGTCCCCGATCTGCTGCCTCAGCTGCGCCACGTCCGTGCGCACCGATGCGATCCGCGGGGCATATTGCGACTCCAGCTCGCGGATCTGCGCCCGCAACGCCGACGGGTCGTCGATCATCCCGTCCACCACGCTGTTGACGTTCTCCCGGGCCTTGTCCACCAGGAGCCGCGCCCGCACCGGGCCGACGATCACCAGACCCGCCACTCCCACAACCGCCGCCACCACGCCAGCCCGAACCAGTGTCTTGACCATGGGCATTGCTACGCCTCCTTCAGGCCCGCACTCCTCGTCGGGCCCCGCCGCGTTCAGCGGCGTTCACGGAAGCGTTCTTGGGGTTTCCCCTCGCTCGATTTCACAGCCCTTATTCCGATCGCTCTTTCGCCGCCCGCTCCGTCACGCCGATGCCGGCTGAATACCCGATTCTGGCGGATGTTTGTGGCCGGTGGCCTTGTCGTCGCGGATTTCGGGCGCGTTGTCGGTTGAGGCGGAAGGGGACGGGGTTGGGGTTGGGGTGGGGGTGTGCGGGGTGGGGGGACGGGTGAAGAGCCCGACGATTCGGCGGGACACGTAGTACAGCGTGGGGGTCAGCAGCAATCCGAGGATCGTCGCCCCGAGCATGCCGCCCAGCACAGCCGTGCCCAACGCCCGCCGGCTTGACGCGCCCGCGCCCGTGGCGAGGGTGAGCGGCACCACACCCAGGATGAACGCGAAACTTGTCATGAGGATCGGGCGGAATCGTGTACGCGCGGCGGTCAGCGTGGCCTCGATCAGCGGCACGCCGCGTTGCTCGTTCTCCCTCGCGAACTCGACGATCAGAATCGCGTTCTTCGCGCCAAGCCCCACGAGCAGCACCAGCCCGATCTGCGTGAAGACGTTGTTGTCAAGCCCCGTCAGCATCAACGCGCCCAGCGCGCCGATCACCACCAGCGGGATGCTCGCCACGACCGCGATAGGCGTTGTCCAACTCTCGTATTGTGCCGCGAGGATCAGGTACACCAGCAGCACGGCCAGACCGAACACCAGCACGCCCTGCCCGCCCGCCTGACGCTCCTGGTAGGACATCCCCGTCCACTCGTATCCCATGCCCTGCGGGAGCTTGTCGGCGGCGGCGGCTTCAAAGATCGCCATCGCCTGCCCGCTGCTGGTCCCCGGCGCGGGGATCCCGTACACCGACGCCGACTCGTACATGTTGTACCGCTCGACCCGGTCCGGCCCGATCGCGTCGCGCACCGTCATCAACGTGCCCAGCGGCACCATGTCGCCCGTCCGCGTGCGCACGTCGAGCTTCAGGATCGACTCGGGCGAAAGTCTGTACGGCGCGTCGGCCTGCACATTCACCTGATACGTCCGCCCGTTCATGTTGAAGTCGTTGATGTACGCCGAACCCAGGTCCGTCTGCAGCGTCTCGAACACGCTCTGCAGCGGCACCCCCATGCGGATCGCCTTCTCGCGGTCGATGTCCAGATAAAGCTGCGGCACGCCCGCGCGGAACGTCGTGTATCCCCCCAGCAGCCTCATCTGTCCGTCGGCGTTCGCCTGCCCGACGGCCGCCCCGATCATCTCCCACGCCGAGCCCAGGAACATGTTGGGGCTCGCCCCCGCCTTGTTCTGAAGCCGCATCTCGATCCCGCTGGTGTTCCCGAGCCCGGGGATCGCCGGGAGGCTGAACACCAGCAACTCCGCCTCCTGGATCTCCGCGATCGTCCCGCGGATGTCCTCCATGACCGCGTCGACGCTCCGTCCCGCGGCGACGCGCTCGTCCCACGGCTTGAGCACGATCCAAGCGTTGCCCAGGGACGACCCCTGCCCCTGGATCACCGAGAAGCCGGACAACGTGACCACGTTGGCGACGCCCTCGACTTTCTGCACCTTGTCCGAGATTCTGTTGATCACGTTCTTGGTGCGCTCCAGGCTCGCTCCGTCGGGCAACTGCGCCGCGACGACCACGAAGCCGAGGTCCTCGTTGGGCACAAAGCCGCCGGGCACGCGCACCCCGACCCACCACGTCGCGTAGAGCACCCCGCCCATGAGCAGGAGCGTCACGACCGCGACGCGGATGCCGAGCCTCGCGACCGCGACGTAGGCGGTGGTGATGCGGTCGAACACCCAGTTGAACCCCGCACCGGCCCAGGCGAAGGGCCTGAGCAGCACGAAGGACTTTCCGTGCCCGTGGGCCTTGAGCAGAACGGCGCACAAGGCCGGGCTCAGCGTGAGGGCACAGACCGCCGAGAGAAACGTACTGGCGGCGATGGTGAGGGCGAACTGGCGATACATCTCCCCCGTGATACCGGGGAGTGCCGCTGTGGGGATGAACACGCTCATCAGCACGAGCGTGATGGCGATGATGGGCCCGGTGATCTCGCCCATCGCCCGGAGGGTGGCCTCGCGCGCGCTGAGCTTGTGCTCCGTCATGTTGCGTTCGACGTTCTCGACCACCACGATCGCGTCGTCCACCACGATCCCGATCGCCAGGACCATCCCGAACATCGTCAGCATGTTGATCGAGAAGCCCAGCGCCGCCATGAACAGGAACGTCCCGATGAGCGACACGGGGATCGTGATCGCCGGGATCAGGGTCATCCGGAAGTTCTGGAGGAAGATGAAGACCACCAGGAAGACGAGCACGAACGCCTCGATCAGCGTCTTCATCACCTCGTCCATCGAGGCTCGGATGAACATCGACGAGTCGTAGAAGAACTCGGCGACCGTGTCCGGCGGCAGGGGCACGCTCTGACGAGGGTCTTTCAGTCGCTCCAGCGTCTTGTTCAGGTTGTCGGTGATCTCGACCAGGTTTGCACCGGGCAGCTGGTAGAGGATCATCACCGCGTTGGGCTTCCCGTTGAACGTGGCGAGCGTGCTGTAGTCCCGGCTTCCCAACTCGATCCGCGCCACCTCGCCTAGACGCACGAGCCGTCCGTCCGCCGACGCCTTCACGATGATCTGCGCGAACTCCTCGGGCGAGGCGAGGCGTCCCTTGGTGGTGACGATGAGCTCAAAGTCGGTCCCGGTGGGCGCGGGCTGCCTTCCGATCGATCCGGCGGCGACCTGCACGTTCTGCTCGCGGACGGCCTGGTTCACGTCGGTGACCGTCAGCCCGCGGGCCTTGAGCTTGAGCGGATCGAGCCAGATCCGCATGCCGTATTCCTTGGTGGGCATCACCTGGATCGCGCCGATGCCCGGGATGCGCGCGATCTCGTCCTTCCAATAGGTCGTCAGGAAGTTGGAAAGCGTGATGTCGTCCTGCGATCCGTTCGGGGAGTACAGCGAGATCACCCCCGCGAGCGACGAGGATTGCTTCTTCGTCGTGATCCCCAGCCGCCGGACGTCCTCGGGAAGTCTGGGCTCGGCGATCTTCACGCGATTCTGGACAAGCACCGCGGCCAGATCGACGTCGGTGCCCGTCTTGAACGAGATGTCGAGCCCGTACGACCCGTTGGCCGACGTGCTCGCCATGTAGATCATGTTGTCAACGCCGTTGACCTCCTGCTCGATCACGGCGGCCACGGTGTCCGCGACGGTCCGGGCGTTGGCGCCCGGGTACACCGCCTCGACCCGCACGATCGGCGGTGCCAGCTCCGGGTACTGAGCCACGGGCAGTCGCGTGTACGCCACCGCTCCCAGCAGCACCAGAATGATCGAAATCACACACGCGAAGACGGGGCGATGGATGAAGAACCTGCTGAGCATACTTGCTTTCTCGGGGCGTCCTGGCCCGCGATGGTCGGATCAATGGTCGGGGAGAGCGGGGTGCGGCAGAGGAGGGGGCATTGGTGGGGGCAGTGGTGGGGGAGTTAGCCCTTCGTGGCCGCGTCCGGGTTTGGGGTTGGGCCCGGCGTGCTGGCGACAGGGACGACCGCCGTGCCCGGGCGGGCACGCTGGATCCCGTTGGTGACGACGCGATC
>ERZ1066130.132-NODE-132-length-41835-cov-11.085687_pt1 | contig 41835 bp, 27 predicted proteins | sample MGYA00382777_ERZ1066130 | MGnify/ENA primary metagenome ERZ1066130 (study PRJEB33369, sample SAMEA5778360) | biofilm metagenome | biome: Industrial cooling water; feature: Water cooling tower basin; material: Biofilm | place: United Arab Emirates | collected...
ATATGGAATACTGATTTATCAATAAGCTAAACTTCCCATTTGCGATCGTTTTACCCAACAGCTGAAAAGGAAAGTAACTCAAAGTTCCGTTAGGAATGATACACAGACGCTTCTTCAAAGATATTTGCGACTGCGCTGGGGCAATCAGATAATGATAAAGCTCCTCCAGTGGTTTTAGGGCCTCATCGGTTTGTTTTCGATCGGTAACTATTTGTTCACGTTCAGCGATCTCATTCCGTACCTGGATACTCTCAAAATCGCCTATTTCCGTTTTGATGACATTCAGAGCCATGCTGATGTTTTTATTGATTTTATCGCGGGTGACGTTTACCACTTTGGCGATCACGGTATCGGAGGTAGCAATAAAAATATAGAGCTGCGTCTCGCCCGGGAGATACGAGAGCAAGGCCATGTCTTTGGGAATCTGCTTTTTCTTTCCCTTCAATTGTGCCGGCTGGATACTATTATTAAAATATCTGGAAAGCTCCGGTCTCACATTCACTTGCTGATTAACAAATTTCAAATAGTCGCCCTCCGCCACGGTTCGCGTGCCTTGCAGGCTTTTGAGCTTTTCCACGTTTTGCTGATGACCCGGCAACGCTTTTTCTTTCGAAATTTGATCTTCAATCCCATCCAGTTTAGCCTTCATGTCACGTTCACGAGCAACAATTTCCTTTTTATCAATATTTTCGAATCTCACATCCAGGCTTTTAAACTTAGCTTTCAGATTCTCTTCGTTGTTTTTTTGAAGATACGCCAGAGCAGCGTCTGTTTCACCCAATTGAAGCAGTACGTTTACCAAAGCTTCGTATACTTTTAGCACATTTTTATCAGATGAAAACAGCTTTCTGGCTTCTTCCCCACCCGATACTTTGTTTCTGATTTTTTCAAGGACATCCACGGCCCTTTTTAAATAGTCACGACTTTGAGTGAGTTGGTTCGTCTCCTTCAACAAAACCCCCATCCAGTATAAACTTTCCCATAAAGACGAGTTCTTCCCCATCTCCTCTGACAATTGGATGCATTCTTCCAATAATGGACGTGCGCTGGCAAAATTCCTGCGATTAACTTCCAATTGTCCCATCATTCCCAGATTGGAGACATAGGAAAGTTTGAGGTTTCGCTGTTTTGAGACACTCAGTCCTTCCGTCAAAAATCGAAAGGCTTCCTCATACTTTTTCTCTTCTATTTTCAACCGGCCTAACATGGCCAATACATCCACCTTTACACGAATAGCCCCTACCTGATCACACACCGTAAGCGATTTGCGCAGCCAAAGGTCTGCTTCAGCAAAATGATTCATAAACAGGTGAGATTCTCCGATCAAAGATTGAATGATCGCCAGATTCTCGTTCAGGTCATTGGCTTTTTGCATCAAATCCATGGCTTTCTGATAGTACTCAAGCGCTTTGGGGTAGTTCCCCTGAGCGGCAAACACATCCCCTATGTTGGCGTAGGGTGCTATGCGTGAGTATTCCGCATGAATCTTTTGATAAATGCTATCCGCCATTTGTTGATATCGGATCGAAAGCGAGTATTCGTTAAGCTGTTTGTAGATGTTACCCTTATCAATATATGCTCCGGCAATACTCCACTCATTTTTCACTTCATTAAAAATCGCTAACGTCTTCTCGTTATAGGCCAGTGCTTGTTTAAAATCTCCTTCCTCCCGGGCCAACAGCGCTTGCGTTTCCAGAATATAGGCTTGAATGGATAAATCGTCAATGGTATCGGATATAGCCTTGGCCCGATTGATATACTCACGTGCTTTTTCATTATCACCATAGACATAACTGGCATCATAGCCCATATTTATCAATGTGGTGGCAATATCTTTTGGTTGATTTATCTGGGTATACAAATCCAATGCCTGCAAACCATAGGCATCCGCTTCCTTCGACTTCCCCTGGGTTCGGGCCAGGCTGCGTTTTCGTAAATAGGCAAACGCCAGTATATTCTTATCGTTGATTTTTTTAGCCAGACTGATGGCTTCATCAATATACATGGCTGCCTTTTTGTAGTCAAGATCAGCTGATTGGGCCAGCGAACCCAGACTTACTAAACTATAGACCGTTCCTGGGTCATCCTTGATTGCCCGATAGAGTTTTAGAGATTGGTTTAAGTAAACCGATGCCGGGGCATAATCGGTTTTGCTCCAATAGGCGCTGCCCATTTCATAGATAGTTGAAGCCCAATTCAAAGAGTCACGTTGTTTCTTTCTGATCTGGAGAGATCTGTCAAAGGCCTCCAGTGCTTTTGGATAGTCTTTGGCACCCAGATAGGAACGACCTAAGTCAAAATAACCAGCGCTGATCTTGGTAGAATCGTTCAACGTCTCAAGTGCCAGCACCGATTCGTTTAACGACACAGCACTTGCCACCGGGTTATTCGTTTCTCGGTACAAATCAGCCAACTTTGACCACGAATAAGCTATCTGATCATCATTTTTACACCGTTTTGAAAATTCTATCGCCTCCTGATGGGCGGCAATGGCCTTCTCAAACTCCTTCTTCTTCCACAGTACCTGGCCGACATTCGATAGCATGGTGGCTGCATTCACGGAATCATGAGCCAATAAATACAACTCAAAAGCTCTTTTATATCCAGCTAATGCCTGATCGCGTTTTCCTAGATTCTCGCCAGACACATAACTAAAATCCCAAATATTAGATGCTTCGGCCGCTGGGTCATTTCCTTTTTTACCAAACTCCATTCCTTCCTGATAAGCTTCCAGAGCCTGATCGAATTGTTTCGTATCGGTTAGTGCATCCCCGATCGCATTGGCTAATGATGCCGCTTTGACCCAATCACCTTGTGCCCGGGCGTAGGAGATGGCTAATCGATTATGAATAATTTCCTTTTTTCTATTCTTAAAATGTCTGGCGGTATTAGCCATTTTTTCAAGTGCCAAAACAATGTCGGGATAACGCCTGGACTTCTCTATATATTGAATGCCCTTTTGATGAAACCTGTAAGCTGTGGTGGAGTCATTAACATCCCGATAGTTATACCCAATATTCCCATAAACGGTAACTACGCTGGATGTATCGCCCAGGGTTTGATAGTGTTTGATTGCCGCTAAATAAAGTTCTTCCGATTTTTTAATCGTTTTCTTTTCAGCCCCGTAAATAAATGCCATATCCCACAAGATATCTGCCTGTGTTGCGGCATCTGTCTTCTCTGCTATATTCAATCGCTCCTGATGTTTTGCCAGAGCCAAGGCGCCCTTTTTCATATCCCTCAAGATATTTGCTATATTTTTCTTGGTAGAGATTACTTTTTTGAGGTCATTCAATTGTTGGTAAATTTTTTCAGATTCCGAATAACTTTCCAATGATCGTTCATAATCTTTATGTTCGTAAGCAGACAATCCCTGATAGTCGAGTGCGTAGGCTAAGGTAGTCTTGTCCTTCCAGGCACGGGCCAATTGAACAGCCTCGCCAATAGAGGCTTTGGCCAAGGTGTATTGTTTAAGCTTATCCTGATTAATGGCGATGTTTCTTTTGAGTGTGATCATGCTGCTGGTATCAATACCCCGGTACAAGTCAAATGCTTTTTGATAATCCTGGACAGCAAGAGCCGCATTTTTTAGTTTTTCAGAATACATAAATCCACGGCTCCAATAAAAATCGCCAGCATTTACTTCCAGTGGAGACTTTTCGGCTGTTTCAATACCTTGCTTGTAATACGAGAGCGCCTCAGATGTTTGATCTGTTTCCCTGAAAAATTCGGCCACCTTCAGATTCGTTTCCAGAAGCAATTCAAGATCATCTTCATCTTCCGGATTAGCGGCTACCGCGTTTTGACGATAACGAAGCGCTTTTTTAAATGAAATTTCAGCCTCCGTCCATTTATGTTGGTGGTTTAGAATCAACGCCTGATTATACCACGGGTAGGCCGCTGCTGCTTCCTGATTTAATTTTTCAAATTGAATGGCTGACTGCTGGTAACGGATAACGGCATCATCCATTTGTTGGGCATCATGATAAACTGCTGCTTCTTCAAATAGGTACCTGGCCTGATCATAAGGAGAGCCCTTTTGATCAATGATAAATCTGCATATCTGAATCAACCTGATCGCTTCCTCAAATTTTGATTCCTTCCTAAATTGCTTCACGTCCAACAACCAACTATTCACCATTTCTGTGGTTAAAACCCGTTGGTAATCACGATACGACTTGGATAGATCTTTGGAAGACTCCAATAATGATTTGAGCATGGCAGGCGAGTGAGCATCACCGGCCCTGGTATAGGCCGCAAACGACTCCGTTAGCTTAAATCGTTTGCCCACGTTCCACTCCCATTCCTGAGCCAAATCGTAGAGGTAGGTCCAAATTCGAATGGTATCTGTAGAAGCCAATGCATCATAAACCTTTTTACCCTTCAGGGGTCCGGCCTCTACTTCTATCTCTCGATCCTTCCATAGAATAGCCGAAGCATGGATAGCCTTTTGCATTTCCAGAAATTTTTGGGATCGAAGCGCTATCCCATCATTTTTCTGCAATTCTTCTGGTGTATAAAAAGCCTTGCCGAAATCGTCCTCTATAGTTATGCCATACATGACTAAATAGAAGTAAGGCGTGTGCTCCATCATTTTTGATGGCAATTGTACAAACAACACATCCCCAGACTGCACCACTTCATCACTACTAACTTCAGCCTGCGTTTGATTTTCGGCAACCCGGGTGACCTTCAGTTTGCCCAGCATGATACTTTTGCTCTGCGATCCCTTTCGCCACACCTCTCCCTCCATTTGGGGTTTGATTCCCATGGAGAGACCATGTTCAATCTTAACCAGATGCGTTTGACCAACTTTTTGAACCTCTTTTATCGGGAATCCAAACCAATAATCTTGTGTTTGTGAGAATCCGGGAATAACTGATAAGATTGTCAGAAATGTAGCAAGAGCCAGCGCTCGCATAATCGGGGCTTTAGGTCGCAAAATGTAGGAAAAAAACAATTAAGGATCACGAATGCACCGGTCCCTTGGCTTATCTGAATATGACCTCTCGGGCAAATCCACTTCCATAACCCATCATTTGAGTCAGAACAGAAGGTATACTTAATAAGGCTACGCTCAATGACCGGGTCAAATACCAGGCATCTAAAAATATAGCGACTAAATAAATTACGTATGTCGATAGTGCCAGGATAAACAGGCCAGAGGAGATAAAAGCCAGCATGGGAATGAAAACCAATCCCAAGGAAAAGATCAACGGAAACCAATGAACGAGTTTGACCTCACCCGGATGAGATTTACCCACCCGTACCCGACCACGTCCAAAGTTGGAAACTTGCCGGAAAAATTGTTGAAACGTTGATCTTCTTTTATGATAAACAAATGCGCCCGGAACGAGCCCTACCTTAAATCCGTGTTTGAACATCCGGATACTTAACTCAATGTCCTCGGCCATTCGGTCAAAAGCAAAACCCTGGGTGACCTCCCACACCTTTCGGCTGATACCCATATTGAAGCTCCTGGGCTGAAACCTACCAATTTGCTTATCGGCTCCACGAATACCACCGGTTGTTAAAACAGAAGACATCGTATAGGCCATGGCCCGTTGCACGTTGGTAAAGGTAGGATGTCCACGATCTGGCCCTCCCCAAGCATCCCACTCATATTGTTGAAGTGAGAGGTTGACGGCATCAAAATATGTGGAGGGTAAAATACAGTCACTGTCAAAAACAACAAAAAAATCTCCTTTAGCGAGACCAAATCCAAAATTCCGACTGGGACCTGGACCGGTATTGGGTTTAACTGCGTATTGGATTGTTAATTGCTGACTAAAATCCTCTACTACCTTTTGACTGGTGATGGTGCTTCCATCCTCCACAACAATGACCTCAAAATCTTTAAACGTCTGGATCGTCAAACTGGTGAGTAACTCTTTGAGTTCCTCCGGCCGGTTATACACCGGCACCACCACTGAATATTTAATCGATCTCATAGGTTTGCAAGATAACCAGAAGCTATCTCAAAAATAACACGTTCTGTCAGGCTGATCTCGATCAAATCGAGATGGAAGCCGAATTGAGAGCTAGTTATGCCTTCGATTTTGAGATGACTTCCTTTTTTCGTTATACCTTTCGTACGCATATTCAAATCCTACTGATATCACCAAGACAGGGGTTTGGTTTTGACAATTTAAAAATACCCATCATGAAATCTCTTTATCTTTATTTTTACCTGATTCCCATAGCTCTATGGGGCCAGCATGACTATTCAAAAGATGTTCAGTCCCCGGAGGCTATCGTTGCGGCATTGTACGAAGTTATCTCAGGCGGCCCTGGCCAGAGCCGAAATTGGGAGCGCTTTCAGAACCTATTCGCGGCTGATGCCCGTCTGATCCCTACCCGCAAATCGCCCGAAGGCAAACTAACCTTACAATCCCTTACGCCCTCGCAATACATAGAGCTTTTCAAAACCCGTATTACCACCGGGTTTTTCGAGCGCGAACTAAGCCGTATATCTGAAAATTATGGCACGGTGACTCACGTTTTTAGTACCTATGAAACCAAAGAGAAAAAAGATGGGCCTGTGACCAATAGAGGAATCAACAGCATTCAATTATTCTATGATGGCCAACGGTATGCGATTGTCTCTATCTTTTGGTGTGCGGAAAGCATGGGATACTCCCTTCCGCAGAAATACTTGAAATAGCCGATTATCAACATTTTGAAAAAAGTTGTTCTCTTTAGCGGATTAGGAGCCAATGAACGCGTCTTTGACTATCTGGATTTAGGAACCGCCCAGACGTATGTAGTTCGATGGATTATGCCTCTTCCCGCGGAGAGTTTGCCTGCCTATTCCTCCCGAATAATCGCACAAATACCTTTTGAAAAACCGGTTCTTTTAGGGGTTTCCTTTGGAGGGATGGTAGCCGTGGAGGTGAGCAAACAAATATGTCACGAACAGGTCATTATTATTTCGTCTGCTCCCACCTACCGACAAATACCCTTCTATTTCCGGTGGCCCGCAAGATTAAGAATCCATCATTGGCTGCCGGGCAGAACCGGACGACCTAACCGGATCATTTTCTTTCTTTTGGATATTGATAGGCCAGAACATCAAAAACTAATGTCATCCATTTTATCCGAAACCAATCCTGTGTTTTTAAAACGGGCTGTGAATATGATTTTAACCTGGAGAAACGAAGATGTGCCATCCTCCTTGATCAGTATCCACGGGAAGAATGATCGCCTTTTGCCTAAAACCAGGTATCCGTATTCGCTCCTGATAAGCGGAGGTCACTTAATCATTGTAACGGAGGCAACGGTCATATCCGATTATCTTCAAACACGATTACATACTAGGCCACCATCTTTTCAATAAGCATGATCATGATGTGAATGACCTTAATATGAATTTCCTGTATCCGATCTGCATAGCCAAAGTGAGGCACGCGAATTTCAAGATCCGCCAGCGGAGCCAGTTTACCACCATCTTTGCCGGATAGGATAATCACCGTCATGCCTTTTTTCCGGGCCGCGTGTGCGGCCTGAATAATATTAGCACTATTCCCGCTGGTACTGATTCCTACCAGCACGTCTCCTTTTTGCCCGAGAGCCTCCACATACCTGGAAAAGACAAATTCATAGCCATAATCATTACTGACACACGAAAGGTGGCTTGGATCGCTTACACAAATAGCGGGCAATGCCTGACGGTTCTCCCGATATCGACCTGTCAGTTCCTCTGCAAAATGCATGGCATCGCAATGGGAGCCGCCATTTCCGCAAGAAATTATTTTTCCCTGAGCCTTGATTGCTGCAGCCATGATGGTGGCTGCTTTTTCAATGGTAGCAATCTGTACAGGATCATTGATAAACTCATTTAAAACCCGTTGAGCTTCGGCCAGTTCTTGACGTATGTCTGCAGCGTAACTCATAACTTATTTTGGCTGCACAGTTTTATCAGCCACTACTTTTTTCTCTGCCTGTTGATAGTCGTACACTTTTGCTTTCAGGGAGTTGTTTTCATACCGAAGATCCTCCTGCGCTTTTTTATTTCTTCTGGCATCCCACCAGGTCCAGATTAATTCAGTCAGAAAAAGGGCGATACCTAAAAACGCACCATACTTAAACCAGGTGATTTTTTTATACAGGGCGATGAGAGAAGTTATCTCCTTTTGTTTTTCTATGTAGATGACAAAAAACAGGATGCATAGTTGATATACACCAAAAATAGAGAGAAAAATAAGTCTACGCTGATTCATGCGATCTGATTAACGGACAAACTTAATTAAAAGTATGCTAACAATACCGATGCTTATACATAACGAAATTATTCCCCTTATATTAACTTAAATCAATTATCCTTTTTCCTCATCCAACCACGGTATTTCCCAAGGGTTGGTGGTATGAGAAAGCTGGCCTTTAAATACCTCTAAAGGAGCTGAGAAATTGTTATTATAGATCATCCCCGTACCCAGCCCCTGGGGGATGGATAGGTTATACTGAGCGGTAAACTGAGCGATGGCCGACAGACCAATATTGGATTCGAGTGCAGAGGTGACCCACCAACCCATATTGGCTCCTTTTGCCAGGGTAATCCATTCATGGCATCCAAAAAAACCGCCATGGAGGCTCGGTTTTAGAATAATGAACGCAGGTCGAATTTTTTCCAAAAGCGATTTTTTTTGAAGAAACTCATGGGTCCCGATCAGCTCTTCATCCAGAGCCACCGGTATAGGCGATTGCGCACATAACTCCGGTAATTCCGGTGCACCGGTTTTTAAGGGTTGCTCAATTGAGTGAATGGTGAATTTTGAAAGTTCCTTTAGCTTGTAAAGCGCTTCATCCGGTTTGAACGCACCATTGGCATCCAACCGAATGGTAATTTCTTCGCGAAAGTATTTTCTCCGGATGTACTGCAAAACATCACACTCCTTTTCAAAATCAAGCCCTCCTACTTTTAACTTTATACACCGGAATCCATCACGTATCTTAATCTCAATCTGCTGAAGCATAAAGTCGAGTCCGCCCATCCAGATCAATCCGTTGATGGGGATGGCCTGCCCCGTAAGAAAAGAGTTCTTGAATAAAATGCGTTGCCCGCCATTCAAAAGATCTAACAAAGCAGTTTCCAGAGCAAAAAAAACAGACGACCCTATGACACTGATGTCACCAAAAGCCGAAAACACAAAAGATGGTATCGCCTCAGCTGAGGCCGGTAAGGATAGTGCCTTTGCGTTAAACTGATCGACCCATTTTTGTATCCTTTCCTCAAATCCATCCGTCAACTCGGGACTTAATCCCGGAAGTGGGCCGCATTCTCCTATCCCAGCCACCAATGGAAAAGAGGCATCACGAACGATAAAAAACCAGGAGTCGCGTGTTCGCATCGCACCACGGGAGGTACGCGCTTCAAAATCAAAAACCAGAGAATATTTTTCAATTTTTAGCTCGAGCGCCATGAGGCGAAGATGCAACAATGCCTGACGAATCCAAAATCAAGGGTGACGGCAGAATGCCTTACCCACGATTTGTCAATCAGTCGGTCAATGGTTACAAAGCGGCAACATCTATGATTTTAACAGCTCTGGTTGAAGAAGTTCCGAGAAACAAAAAAAGACCTTGGCTTTAGACTTTACTCATCCACATCAAAACCGGAAGACTGGCAAACGATGATAACAAATTGAGCTTTTGCAGCTATTTTTGCCGTTTAGTTTTGGTTTAAAATCAGTTTTATTAGTTAAAAAGAAGCGCGATGGCCGAATACAGCAAAGAAGAGATTAAAATACTGGAAGAAAAGTGGCGTCAAAAATGGGAGGAATCCGGAGTCTACCGGGTAACGAATGACACCTCCCAACCGAAATACTATGTGTTGGACATGTTCCCGTATCCTTCGGGTGCAGGACTTCATGTGGGGCATCCGCTGGGTTACATCGCATCAGATATTGTGGCGCGCTATAAGCGATTGAAAGGCTTTAACGTGCTTCATCCAATGGGGTTCGATGCTTTTGGCCTGCCAGCCGAGCAATATGCCATTGAGCATGGTGTGCACCCGGCCAAGAGCACGCAAGACAATATTGCCAATTTCAAAAAACAAATGGCCCGGATCGGGTTTTGTTACGACTGGAGTCGTGAAGTACAAACCTGCGACCCGGCTTATTACCGTTGGACCCAATGGATATTCTTACAGATTTTTGATAGTTGGTTTAACCGTCAAAAACAGAAAGCAGAAAGGATCAGTGAACTCGTCAAAATTTTTGAATCCGAGGGAAACGCCACCCATCCCGTACCTAATTCCAAGTATAAGATTCAACAGTTTACATCTTCCGACTGGCAGAACTTTTCGGAAGACGAACAGCAAGGTATTTTAATGGAATATCGGCTGGCGTATCTGGCCTTTACCGATGTTAATTGGTGTGAAGCACTGGGTACCGTTCTGGCCAATGATGAAGTGATCAATGGCGTGAGCTATCGGGGCGGTCACCCGGTAGTGAAAAAGCAAATGCGTCAATGGAGTTTACGGATAACCGAATATGCGGAACGTCTGCTCAAAGGGTTGGATGAAATCGACTTTAGCGAGTCGATGAAAGAAATTCAGCGCAACTGGATTGGGAAGAGCGTGGGAGCATTGATTGAATTTAAACTTGCCTCTCCCGCGAAGCAGGGATCCGGAAGTGAGGCGATCCGTGTATTTACCACCCGGCCTGACACCATCTTTGGTGTCGATTTTATGGTACTGGCTCCCGAACATGAACTGGTGAAAAAAATTACCACCGAAGCGCAACGCGAGGAGGTAGAAAAATATCTAAAGTATGTCGAAAACCGATCAGAGGTAGACCGCATGGCGGAAGTAAAAAAAATCACAGGAGCCTTTACGGGAGCTTTTGCCGTTAATCCATTTAATGGCAAACAAATACCCGTCTGGATCAGCGAATATGTGCTGGCGGGCTATGGCACCGGAGCTATCATGGCCGTGCCATGTGGCGATGAACGTGATCACAAATTTGCCAAACACTTTAACATCCCCATCACCAACATAATTGGCAAAGACTATACTGGCGAGGAAGCGAACCCAACCAAAGACGCCATCCTCGAAAATTCAGGATTCCTGAATGACCTGGTCATGCATGAGGCCCTGGGAAAAGCAATTGATGAGATTGAAAAACTCGGCCTTGGCAAGCGCCAGGTGAACTATAAGATGCGCGATGCAGGTTGGAGTCGCCAACGCTACTGGGGAGAGCCCTTTCCGGTAGAGTTTAAAAACGATCTTCCCTATGCCATGAAGGATAGCGAACTGCCTCTGGAACTACCTCCTTCTCAGAACTTTAAATCTGCCGGCAATGGCGAAGGTCCGCTTGCTCCGGATAAAAAGCGCGACAGCAATACCATGCCTACCCATGCGGGGGCAGCGTGGTATTTCTTACGTTACATGGACCCTCATAACACAGAAGCCTTCGCTGATAAAAAAGCATTGGACTACTGGAATCAGGTGGATGTTTACATCGGTGGCTCCGAACATGCCGTGGCGCATTTGCTGTATTCACGCTTGTGGACCAAGGTACTTCACGACCTTGGCTATCTGAATTTTGATGAGCCGTTTAAAAAGCTGATTAATCAAGGTAAGATTACTGGAAACACAAAGTTTGCTTTTAGAATAACTTTTTCTCTAAACAACAAAGAAGCAAAAACGATTTTTATCTCAAAAAGCATTAGAGACAAGGCTTTAGATTCTTCTAACATTGAATTGCAACACAAAACCAATTGGTTCATAAACAATGAAGTTGCCAGACTGCGAGAAATTCGACCCGATGGATCAAGTGGTTTAATCGTGAATAAGAACGACCTAAGGCATAATTTAGATGAATTACGTATTCCTATCTCTTGGGTAAATGACAATGACTTATTAGAAGATTTTGACGAGTTTAAAAAAAGATTTCCAGAATCATTTTTTATTCTTGAAGACAAAGAGGGTAACCCTCTTGAGATAGGTGATATTTCGGGGGTTTACAAATGTGGATCAGCGGTTGAAAAAATGTCCAAGTCCTATTATAATGTTGTAAATCCAGATGAAGTAATTGATGCTTACGGTGCCGATACGCTTCGCATGTACGAAATGTTTCTCGGTCCGCTGGAAGCTTCCAAGCCCTGGAGCACGCAAGGGATTGATGGGGTGTTTAAGTTTTTGCGGAGATTCTGGAATCTGTTTCACGATCAAACTGGCAAATTCCGCGTAAGCGAGGCCGAACCCACCCGCGAGGAACTGAAAATTCTTCACCGAACTTTAAAGAAAGTGGCGTATGACATCGAACATTACTCCTTCAACACATCGGTGAGTGAGTTCATGATTTGCGCCAATGAATTATCATCGCTTAAATGTCAAAAACGCCAGGTGCTGGAACCGTTGGTCATCGCCCTGGCCCCTTATGCGCCTCACATCGCTGACGAATTATGGTCGCTGTTGGGGCATCAGGAGTGTATTTTACATGCTTCTTTCCCTATACATGACGAGCAGTATCTGACCGAAAGCGCGTTCAATTATCCTATCTCCATCAATGGAAAAGTGCGGGCTCAGATGAATTTTGCCCTGGATATGCCAAAAGAAGATATTGAAAAACAGGTGTTGGCATCCGAAGCCGTACTCAAGTGGAGTGAAGGAAAGCCGCCCAAAAAAGTGATTGTCGTTCCGGGGAAAATTGTAAACGTGGTGATCTAAGATTCAATTCTCAAGATCTTCTTCGGACATCAATTTTTATCGTTGTTCTCCATCTTGCGATTACTACAAATCGGGTGATATCGTTCGTCAGAGCACTCTAACCAAACAAAATCGCCCTCCATGCGTAGATAAGCGAAGGATTTTTTATTACTTACGATGTAACAAAATATCCCGTTGACCGACTAATCATAATTATTACTAACCCACGTATGCAACTCATCATTCAAAATCTGAACAAAACCTACGCCAATGGTGTGCAGGCGCTCAAAGACGTGACACTGACCATCCATCAGGGCATGTTTGGCCTCTTAGGACCCAACGGAGCCGGAAAATCATCTCTCATGCGCACCATTGCTACGTTGCAGGAAGCGGACAGCGGCAGCATCACGTTGGGCGATCTGAATGTCCTCACCCAAAAGGAAGAGATCCGCAAAATTCTGGGGTACCTGCCGCAGGAGTTTGGCGTTTACCCGAAGGTAGACGCGATAACCCTTCTTGATCACCTGGCGGTTCTCAAAGGGATCCGTGATAAAGGCGAACGCAAAAATCTGGTTGAAGCTTTGTTACATAAAACAAACTTGTGGAATGCCCGCACCAAAAATCTGGGTGGCTATTCAGGCGGTATGAAACAGCGATTTGGCATTGCACAGGCACTGATCGCCAACCCAAAATTGATCATCGTTGATGAACCAACAGCCGGTCTCGATCCTGCTGAACGCAACCGCTTTTTAAATCTACTTTCTGAGATCGGAGAAAACACCATCGTTATCCTTTCCACCCACATTGTAGAAGATGTGAAGGAGTTATGCACCGATATGGCCATCATTAATAAAGGCGAAGTACTTTACAAAGGCAATCCGATGGATGCCCTGGCAGCAGTGGATGGAAAAGTCTGGAAAAAGGCGATTGCCAAAACAGATCTGGAAAACTATCGCAATCAACACCATATCATTTCCGAGCGTCTGATTGCTGGTCGCCCGGTGATTACCGTTCTCAGTTCTACACAACCAGAAGCCGGATTTGAAAGTACCACGGCTGATCTGGAGGATGTGTACTTTGCCCATATTTTTGGCAGCTCCAAAAAGGAGGCCGTAGCTTAATTTACAGACCAAGATTTGCATAGTATGTTTAAAGATATTTTTCTATTTGAGCTAAAATACCGCAAAGCCCGGGCAGCTAACTACATCTACTTTCTGATTATGTTTCTGTTGTGTTTCCTGGCCGTTACAACCGATGTAGTACGGATTGGCGGGGCCGTGGGACAAGTGAAAGAAAATGCACCTGTTGTCATCGCACAAATGATTGTGATCATGGCGGTGTTTATGTCCTTGATAGCCTCCGCGATTATGGGTGTGGCTGTACTCCGGGATTTTGAACACAATACAGAAGCCATTCTATTCAGCACACCGATCAAAAAATTCAGTTACCTCATGGGTAGATACTGGGGTTCTTTTGTCGTGTTGTTGCTGGTGGCTTCCAGCCTTCCCATCGCCTTTATGTTAGGCGATTTATGGCCTACCCGGGAGGCGGATCGGCTGCTTCCGTTTAACTTTTTCACTTATTGGCAACCTTTTCTGGTATTTGTGATCCCCAACATGTTTTTTACCGGGGCCATCTTTTTTGCCAGTGGAGCACTTAGCCGGAAATCCATCGTCATTTATACCCAGGGAATTTTGTTGTTGGTGCTGTATCTCGCCAGTCAGTCTATGCTGCGCGATATTGAACAGAAAGAAATAGCCGCGCTACTAGATCCTTTTGGTGTGCGTGCATTTAATTTTTATACCCAATACTGGACACCGGGTGAACGAAATTCTCTTCAAATTCCGCTCGAGGGGTATATTCTTTATAATCGTTTGATTTGGATTGGGGTAGGTATAGTCGTATTAATCATTACTCATTTTTCGTTTAGCTTTAATGTCGTGCGTAACTCCGTATTCCGCGCGAAGCCCATCAAAGAACAGCGCTCAAGTATCAGACCTGAGGAAACAAAAATTCCGGTGGCCAGACAGTTTACCGGGTGGGCAACCCATCTGGGTCAACTCGTACGACTGTCATGGTTTTATTTCAAAATGGTATTCAAAGAAATTCCCTTTCTGGCAATTGTCATTGCCGGGATGTTGTTGATGTTCCTGAATGCGGTTAATCTTAATGAACTCTATGGGACTAGTTCTTACCCCACCACCTACTCGGTGCTGGGCTTACTTTCCGGCTTTAATCTATTCTTTGTCATCATTGCTGTTTTATATTCAGGCGAACTGGTGTGGAAAGAACGAGCAGTGAACCTGAATCTAATCATTGATGCCATGCCCATGCCGGATTTTATCAGTTTGATTTCCAAGTTTCTAGGGATGTTGCTGGTATACGTGCTTCTGCTTTTTGGCTTGATCGTGTGTGGAGTTTTAATTCAGTCCGCTTATGGATACTATAAATTTGAATTGGGTGTCTATTTCAGCTCGCTTTACAGCGAAACGCTTGGTTTTTTAGTGTTGTATACCTTGTTATCTATGTTCATCCAGGTAATGGTGAATAACAAGTTCTTAGGTTTTGCTGTAGCTATTGCTTTCTTCATGATGGCAGCTTTCTTAAGTCAGATGGGACTTGAGCATCCTTTGTTTCAATTCGGAAATGGCAGTCTGGGTACCTATTCGGATATGAATGTGTATGGTCACTTTGTAACGCCCTTTACCTGGTTTCAGGTTTACTGGTTTGCCTTTGTGATTTTCTTGTTTGCATTGGCGGTTATCTTCTCTGTACGAGGTTCGGAGGCTGTTATGAAAATGCGTTGGAAGTCCGGTAAACTGAGACTGTCACGCCCCCTGATACTTTTCATCGCAAGTGCCTTGGTCATTTTTATTTCTTCAGGTTTCTACATTTTTTATAACACCAATATTATCAACGAATATTCCAATTCTGATCAACGGGAGAAGCGTCAGGTAGAGTATGAAAATACCTTGAAGAAGTTTGAGTTCATCGCTCAGCCACGCATCACCAAAATTGATTTAAAAGTCGACCTATTTCCCCGTCAGCGTGATTTTACCGCTGAGGGTTACTTTATTCTTAAAAATAAGACCACGGAAATCATCAGCGATCTGCACATTCAAGAAAATCCAGCCAATGAAGTAAAAACAGAGTATCTGAAATTCGATCGTAAGAACGGAATCAAAGAAAAATTTGACAACTTCCGTTATACCATCTATACGCTGGAAGAGCCGCTGAAACCTGGCGATAGCATACGCATGGATTTCAAAACCGTGTTTAAAACCCAGGGATTTGTTGAGACCGGACGCTCCAATACGCAAGTTATTTTTAATGGCACGTTTTTCAATAACGGATACTTTCCCTCGTTGGGTTATGATCGAAGCTTTGAAATAAGTGATGATAACGACCGAAAAGAAAAAGACTTACCGGAACGTGAGCGAATGATGGAACGCAACGATCCGCGTGGACGAGCCATGAGTCTTTTTGGCGATGATGCCGATCACGTTGATTTCAGAATGCAAATCAGTACCGATAAGGGCCAGACAGCCATCGCCCCCGGCTATCTGGTCCGTCAATGGGAAGAAGAAAACCGCATTTACTTTGAATACGATATGGATGCACCCATGTGTAATTTCTTTTCCATGGTTTCGGCCCGTTATGAAATTAAACGCGATCAGTGGCGAGATGTTAATCTTGAAATCTATTATCACAAAGGGCATGAATATAACCTGGACAAAATGATGGAGGGAATGAAAGATGCTCTGGATTATTATGCGAAGAATTTCAGTCCGTTCCAATTCCGTCAAATGCGTATCATGGAATTCCCTCGGTATGCCTCCTTTGCCCAATCATTCGCTAACACCGTTCCCTTTTCTGAAGGCATTGGTTTTATCCAAAAAGTAGATGATCCTGATAAAGACTTAGATATGGCTTATTATGTCACGGCACATGAAGTAGCCCACCAGTGGTGGGGCCACCAGGTAATGGAAGCGGGTGTCAAGGGAAATGCCATGCTCAGCGAAACCATGTCGCAGTACTCAGCACTCATGGTGATGAAGAATAAATTCAGCGAAGAAATCATCGAAAAATATCTCAAGTATGAATTAGATAGATATTTGAGTGGTCGCGCCTTCGAGCAGAAGAAAGAACAGCCTTTGGCGCTGGTGGAAAGTCAGGGATACATTCATTATAACAAAGGTTCTTTGGTGATGTATGCCCTTCAGGATTATATCAGCGAAGACAGCGTGAATACAGCACTCAAGCGCTTTACCCGCGACTGGGCTTTTAAAGACGCACCCTACCCTACTTCGGAAGACTTATTAACATATTTCAAAGCGGTTACACCGGATAGTCTGAAGTATCTGATCAATGACATGTTTGAGACCATCACACTCTTCGAAAATAAAACGGAAACAGCCGAGTACGAAGAAAAACAGAAAAACGAGTTTGAGGTTACACTGAAACTGTCTACGGAAAAGCTTCGGGCGGACAGCACTGGCATTGAGACGAATATTCCCATTAACGATTGGATCGATATAGGTGTTTATGGTAAGAATAAATCAGGAAAAGACAGTCTGATCTACTTGCAAAAACATAAATTCACTCAAAAAGAAAACGAGATAAAGATAACGGTGAGTTCAAAGCCGCGCAAAGCAGGCATTGACCCTTTGCATAAACTGATCGATCGCCATTCAGATGACAATACAAAAGCACTGGTGAAAAAACCTAAACTTTAGCTATACCAACCATGATAAAACGAAGTGCCCTGAACACCCTTCAGGGCATTTTTTTACTATGCAAGAGCTAACGATCATTAGGTAACAATTCCTTAATTTAGCGGCCACAAAAAAAGACCTTATGCGGCATTCCAGGATTGTGGGACTTGGCCATTACGTGCCTGAGCAAATCATCACCAATGACTATTTGTCAACAGTCATGGACACGAATGATGATTGGATCACAGAACGAACCGGTATTAAAGAAAGACGATGGATTGATCCGACCAAAGATACCGTAGCCAACATGGCTGCGAAGGCTACCCGATTAGCTTTGCAGCGCGCCAACCTGACCGAAAAAGACATTGAGTTTATCGTGTTTGCTACCATTACTCCTGATTACTTTTTCCCGGGGTCTGGCGTATTGCTTCAACGTGAATTGGGATTGGAGAGCATTGGAGCTCTCGACATTCGAAATGCCTGCTCGGGATTTATTTATGCGCTCTCTGTGGCGGATCAATTTATCAAGTCCGGCATGTATAAAACTATTTTAGTGGTGGGTGCTGAAATTCAATCCACAGCTATTGATGTGACGACCCGAGGCCGCAATACAGCCGTGATTTTTGCCGATGGTGCCGGTGCAGCCATCCTCCAGCCTTCGGATAAACCCGGAATCCTTTCCACGCACTTGCATTCCGATGGAAGGTTTGCCGAAGAACTTTATGTACGTGACCCTGGAAGCAGTCGCAAGCGGGAAGAACGGCAACCGGAGCAAATTCTGGATACCACGCATTTTAAGGTGGTGATGAATGGTAATCAGGTGTTTAAGCATGCAGTCGTTCGCTTTATGGAAGTGATTAATGAAGCCCTCCTGGCTAATGGAATGAAAAAGGAGGATATCAGCCTATTGGTACCACATCAGGCCAATTTACGGATCAGTCAATACATCCAGGAGAAGCTTACTTTGCGTGACGATCAGGTATATAACAACATTATGCGGTATGGAAATACCACTGCTGCTTCTATACCGATAGCTATGAGCGAAGCGTGGGCAGAAGGAAAGATGAAAGAAAATGACGTAATTTGTTTGGCGGCCTTTGGCAGTGGCTTTACCTGGGCCTCCGCATTGATCCGTTGGTAACGAAATGTTACGGTCGTTTAAATTTTGATTTATAGATATTGAAGGAGGCATGAAAACAAGCTCGTATAATCCAAGCCCATTAGAGGTAGACATGGCAAATGCCTTGGTGATCTTACAAAAGGAAATTCAAAAACATCTCCAGGACAATAAAATTACTCATGTAGAGCCTAACATCAATCGGGATAATCCCCTCGTGAAGTTCAGCCTGGTGGACAAGGATGGAGATCCACACGAGATTGTGGTCCGGATTGTGCAAATACCCGATAAATTTTAATCACTTGGTCTTTTCAGAAATAAAAAAAGCCCCCGGATACTTCGGGGGCTTTCCTTTTAACGATCACTATCAATTTCCCTTTTCCAGATTTATCTTTTCCGGTTTTTCATATCCAAACAATTCATCCAACGTCAACTGACGAACGTCTCCATAATTCCTGAGGTCTGTCAGATTGAGTTTGTCTTTAGATCCCACTAAAACAACATTGAATTTGCGGCCTTTGATAAACTCCTGCTGGAATTTTTCCAGATCAGCCAGGGTCATGTTTTGGATGTCATTATAAATATCCTTGCGGATATCGTGATCCAGTCCACGTTTCATAGCTGTTTCGTAGTTAAAAAGAATACCTGTTTTTGTGATGCGTTCACTTTCTAGCTGATTCATCAATGATTGCTTGGCAATTTCAAAGCCACTCTCTGATTTAGGGAATTCCTGAATCAGTCCCATCATGGCCTTCATAGACTCGCGTTGCTTATCCGCCTGGGTTCCGATGTATCCAAAAAAGGAGTCATTTTTATCCTTCTTTGAAGCATTGCTGTAACTGGCGAAAGCGCTATAAGCCAGACCCTGAGCTTCTCTTAACTCCTGAAATACCGGGGAACTCATGCTTCCGCCAAAATATTCATTAAACATGCGAACTTTAGCCGCACGTGCCGGGTCATATTTTTCACCTTTCGAAAGAAAAATAATCTCGGCCTGTACCATATCATAGTCAGTCCAGTAGACACCTGGTTTTGTCATATCACTCATCGCGTAGTCAACCGGTGCCGGTGGTGGTTTCAGTTGGCCTGGCACCGGATGATATGTATTTAACGAGGCTAATAAGTCTGTTTCTGTTTTCGGACCAAAGTACAGAATCCGATGTTGGGTTTGGGTAAAATCTTTGATGATATTAATCAGTTCCTCTGACGTTAACTCGCGCAGTTGTTTATTCGTTAAAACATTGGTGAATGGAGAATTTGCACCGTAAGTTCCATAGTTTACAAGACCATCCCAGAGAATGGCAAACTTATCGAGTTTGGTATCGTCCCGCTTTTTAAAAGTGCCATCGATCATTTTCGCCAGAGCGTCATCGTCTGCCTTGGGGTTCGCCAGAAGCTTTTCAAACAACTGCATGGACTTATCCATATTTTCGGTAAGCCCCGTCAGATAGACGTAGGTTTGATCCTCACTTGCAAACACGCCAAAGTCGCAGCCCAACTTGTAAAACTCCTTGTTAAAATCTTCCGCTGCCATTTCTTCCGTGCCAATGTACTCCAGGTATTCCAGTGCGTGTTGCATTCGGGGATCATGGTTTGTTCCCTTATCCGCCAGATAGTAAAGTGTAAACAATCCATTCTCTTTGTTCGGAGTATATAGCACATCAATTCCCTTGTCGGTTTTAAGTTTCTTTACATCTTTTTCATAATCCAAAAAAACCGGCTGCAGCTTATCTACTTTGGCAGCCAAAATAGCTTCATGAAAAGGTGATTTTGACTCTTTGTTTAATGACACTTTTGTAATCGGTGGCTTAGGTACTTTTTGACTATTGGGATCTTTTCCGGTTCGCTTTAAAATAGCCACATAGTTGTCCTTATAATTATCGGTGGCGAACTTCATGATATCTTCCTTGGTATATTTTTTTAGATCATCCAAAGCAGAAACATACTGATCCCAGGCAATTCCATTGGTAAAAGCCATCACCATATCATTGCTGCGGCTCCAGTTATATTCGGATTGTTGCGTTTTTTGTTTTTTTAAATCGTTGATAACTGCTTCAATCAACCAATCATCAAATTGTCCCTTTTTGACAAGATCAATCTGCTCCAATAACAACTTCTTAACCTCATCCAAAGTCTGTCCCTCCCGGGGTCTTCCCGAAAGCACATGAAGCGAATAGTCGTTTAAATCGTTTACAAAACTGGTCGGCTCAATTACCTTTTGTTGCTGCTTCAGGTTGAGGTCAATTAATCCGGCCTGAGAATTGGCCAGAATCATATCCGTTAATCGAAGTAATCCAAAATCTTTGTTTCCGGTACCTTTAAAACGGAAGGCTACATTAATCCATTCAGCGTCCGGTCCATAGACTTCACGCACAATAGGAGCCGTGATCGGGTCTTCCTGTACAGGGGTCCAGTTTGTTAAATCCGGATTAGGTGTCCAATCCCCAAATTTTTCTTCAATCAACTGGATGGTTTTGTCATAATCCAAGTCACCACTCATACAAATGGCAACATTGTTGGGGCGATAGTATTTGTAAAAATAATTTTTGATTTCGGTAATGGACGGATTTTTCAAATGATCAATCGTGCCGATCACTGTCTGTGTGCCGTACGGATGTTTCGCAAAGGCAGCACGATACATTTCCTCAAAAGTCTTCCAATAATCATTATCAAGCGATCGGTTTTTCTCTTCATATACTGCCTCCAATTCTGTATGAAATAACCTGGGTACAATTTCTTTGAATCGATTACCTTCAATCGTTAGCCAGTTTTGCACTTGATTAGACGGAATATCATTGATATACACCGTTCGATCTTCGGTGGTATACGCATTGGTTCCTTTGGCTCCAATGGCCGATATCAACTTATCGTATTCATTGGCGATCGCAAATTTGGAGGCTTCATTAGAGACCTGATCGATTTGTTTATAATATTCCTTACGCTGAACGGTATCCGTAAGAGTCCGGTAATGTTCAAACATGGATTCGATGCTATCTAAAAGTACCTTTTCCTGATTCCAGTCTTGTGTTCCAAAGGCGCTGGTTCCCTTGAACATGATGTGCTCTAAATAATGAGCCAGGCCCGTGGCATCAGCCGGATCAAATTTTCCACCGGCCTTCACGGCAATGGCTGTTTGAATCCGTGGCTCAGCCGTATACTGACTCAAATAAATCTTCAAACCGTTTTTCAGGGTGTAAATACGGACTTTGAGCGGATCATTGGGGACATACTCATAAGAATATCCACCGCTGGTACCTGTTTGTAGCTGGTTGGGGTCTTTGGTACAAGACCACATTACCAGTGCCAGAAGAGCAAAACTGAACAATCTTTGATACATAGGATTTATAAATTTGAAGAGGTTAAAGATAAGGAACGTTTTTCAGAATAAAGGAGGTATAAAACGGTAAAAAAGTTTCAATCAGGATGGATTTACTAAACCCTCTGTCTCCAAAATTCGTATTTTTAAGGGATGAAAAAGAAGGTCGCTATCGGAGTTTTGCTGATCGGATTAGTCGGAGTTTCTTTTACTCCACCAGCTGAGCGATATTTTGAAATAGCAAAAAACCTGGAAATTTTTGCGTCTCTTTTCAAAGAGATCAACACGCTATATGTTGACGAGGTAAATCCGAATCAGATGATCCGGACAGGGATTGATGCCATGCTCAATTCGCTTGATCCTTACACCAACTACATCTCTGAAGATGAAATCGAAGACTACCGGACTCAAAATACAGGGCAATATGGCGGTATCGGAGCGCTCACCCGTCAATTTGCCAACCGAACCGTGGTAACCATGGTGTATGAAGGGTTTCCAGCTTTCAAAAACGGATTACGGATCGGGGATGAGATTCTCAAGCTCGATGACGTAGAACTCTCCAAACTCACACCGGAAGAAGCCGAGCATTTGATGCGAGGTCAACTCGGAACGAGTGTTAAGTTAACTGTGAAGCGCTTTGGCGAAGCAAAGCCCCTGGTATTGGAGTTTAAAAGGGAAAAAATTAAAATTAATCATGTCCCCTATTTCGGCATGCTTGACTCCGAAGTTGGGTATGTCCAACTGACTGAATTTACCCAGGAGGTAGGTCGTGACGTCAAACAAGCCATTGTCTCGCTAAAGGAAAAGGGAGCCAAAAGCCTCATTCTTGACCTACGCGATAATCCGGGCGGGTTACTCATGGAAGCTGTCAATATCTGTAACCTGTTTGTGGCGAAAGAAAAAGAAATAGTAACGACAAAAGGAAAAATTGCAGAGCGCAATGTTGTGTACCGAACCCTGAACAGTCCTTTGGACCTGGACCTACCCGTGGTAGTCCTCATTAACAGAGGAAGTGCATCCGCATCTGAAATAGTGGCCGGTACACTTCAGGATTACGATCGGGCCGTCATCTTGGGTGAACGATCCTATGGGAAGGGGTTGGTGCAGGAGCCACGTCCCCTTTCGTACAATGCTCAGGTTAAAATTACCACTGCCAAATATTACACACCTACCGGCAGATGCATTCAGGTGTTGGACTATTCACATCGCAGGGAAGATGGAAGTGTGGGCACCATTCCAGACTCCATCAAAAAAGAATTTCGCACCACCAAGGGGAGAATTGTGTATGATGGTGGCGGGATTGATCCGGATATAAAGATCAGTAGCCAACCCCTGCCCTCCATTGCCATCGGACTCTACAACCAAGGGTGGATATTTGATTATGCCACGGAGTATACAGCGCGACATAGCAGCATCTCAAACGCGCGTCAATTCAAGCTTACGGATCAGGAATACAATGATTTTGTGGGGTGGATCAAAAGCAAACCTTTTTCGCACGAACCATTGGTAACAGCCGAACTCAAGGCCTTGGAGGAAGAAGCTAAAAGAGAACGGTATTACGATGAACTGAAACCATACTTGCTGCAACTTCAAAGTAAGTTAAGTGATAGCCGGAAAAATGATTATGGATTATTTAAAGATCAGATCAAAGAATTGCTTGAACGTGAAATCATCGCCCGATATTACTTTGAAGCCGGAGCAACTGAGGCCGGATTCAAATACGATGATGATGTAAAAGAGGCCACCCGTCTGCTTCATCAACCTGCCGAATATAAAAAGATACTCAAGCTCTGATGATGGTGTGGGGTCGAATCCGATTGAAAGCCTTTTGGATATCCTTGGCAGCAGCGGTGTTTTTTTTATTCCTGATGGACTCATGCATGCAATTTCGAATGAGCAAATCCGAAATTGATGATTTTTTCAAAGACAAAGAAAAAAAGGGTACGCTTCATCAATACGATGTGGGTAAACGCGTCATGAATTATCTGCATGTGGGTGAAAAAGATCAACCGGTCGTCATCTTTGTGCACGGATCTCCGGGATCCCTGAGCGCATTTATTGACTTTATGGACGACACCCTCCTGGTCAATCACTCGCAATTGATTTCAGTAGACAGACCCGGTTTTGGGGCATCCAATTTCGGAAATGCCGAAAAAACACTAACCGGACAAAGTCAATTGCTTTTTCCGGTATTGCAGAAATATAAAACCAATAAACCCTTGATCCTGGTGGGGCACTCACTCGGGGGGCCCGTTATCGCACAGATGGCCATGGATTATCCGGAAATGATAGACGGGCTAGTCATTGTGGCCGGATCCATTGATCCGGAACTTGAACCACATGAGTGGTTTCGAGGACCATTGGCAACGCCCTTTCTAAAATGGATGCTTCCCAGATCTATCCGGGCTTCGAATGACGAAATTTATCAGGTTAAGCCTCAGTTGGAGGAAATGCTGCCTCGCTGGAAAGATATTCGGGTTCCCGTGACTGTCATTCAGGGAGCCAAAGATGTATTTGTGCCTCCCGGAAATGCTGATTTTGCCAGGAAAATGATGATAAATGCAAAGGTTAAAGTAGTTATGATCGAAGACATGAATCATTTTGTTCCATGGTCACATCCACATCTCATCCGTCAGGAAATACACGAAATGCTTAAACTCATGAGCCATCGTCCCATACCAACAGTATTGGATTCGGTTATGACCAAGTAGCTGTTCATTGATTAAATTGCCGGACAAAAGCACCGGAGAGATGCCAGAGCGGTCGAATGGGACGGTCTCGAAAACCGTTGTGCGGGCAACTGTACCGAGGGTTCGAATCCCTCTCTCTCCGCTATTCCACGGTCATTACTTGATGGCGTAAACTTCGTAGGTAACTCCACCCGAACCAAAATTTCCGATACCTACCGCAACCAGATAATTTAACCATTCATATTTTTTAGAACTTGTTTCAAACAATGGGGTAATTCTCCAGTAGGTTGTGCCATCCGGATGATTGCGAACAATTCCTGTATAGGTGTTCGAAATTAACTGCCCGTCTTCGGTTTCAAGAAGAAGTTTGACATCTAATTTGGTCGTGGCTGAATCTAATCGCAATACCCAATCTCCCCCGGCAGGTCTCACCTTCCCTTTCATTTTGGGACCGCTGAATGTTCCCCCTTTCACAGTGTAAATGACTCGCTTCCCTATGGGAGTTTTTCCTAATTCAATGCCTGGTTCCAGTAAAAGGTCTATCTTATAAAGAAACTCATATTCCAACTTCTGTGCTTGCAGGTTGTGGTTGATCGAAAGAAGCGTGATCAAAAGTAATGTTGAGTAAAGTTTAAATTTTATCATATCGTTTTACATCCGTAAGATTAAACAAGAATGAAGAAGGCGTACGCAATCTGATTAACGAAAGTGGATAACGAAAATATGCTATTCAAATCGGAGTGACTCAATCGGATCCAGTTTAGAAGCCTTATATGCCGGATAATAACCCGAGATCAGTCCTACAAAAATACAGATCATAAAACCTGTAAAAATCCATAACCACGGCACCACAAACGAATCAAAACCAATCAGATTCGATATCCCATTTCCAATGAGTATCCCAAATATGACCCCAGCTATACCGCCCAATACACATACGACAATAGCCTCAATCACAAACTGTTGTCGAATTCGTAAGGGTGTAGCTCCCAATGCCTTCCGCACGCCTACTTCGCGGGTTCGCTCCGTGACTGACACGAGCATAATATTCATCAAGGCTATCGATGCGCCCAAAAGTGTGATAAACCCTACGCCAAAGCCGCCAATTCTTAATCCACTGGTAATGCTTTCCAATTCTTGCGCCAACGACTCGCTTTTTTCAATTTCGAACGAGTTTTCATTGCCTACCTGATCATGTCTGATCTTTCGAAGCAAACCCGTTGCTTCCCCCATCGCCACGTCAATCTGGTTGGGGTCTGTAACGCCAATGGCCATTCGATAGTACAACTGCTGTCCGCTGGCCAATTGATTTGCCACCATCACAGGAATCAACATCATGTTATCAAAGTTGTTCTCAGAGATACTCCCCTTTTCTTTCATCACACCAATGACCTTAAACTGATTTCCTTTAAATGAAATAGTGGTGTTAACGCGCTCTTTGTTGTTACCATAAAGTGTTTTCGCTAGCTCGCTTCCAATAATGGCTACACGCGTACCATACTGAATCTCAAACCGGGAAAAATTACGTCCATCATCGATACTCAACCCTTTAATGGCCAGATATTCTTCGTTTACACCCACCACATTCACATTGGGATTGGTCTTCACAGATTTATACTTCACCTCCGCCAGTCCGGTTAAACGAGCCGATAAACAAATGATGGCTGGAAAATCATACTGATTAACAAAACGGAGAACCTCCGAATATTGAAGGGGTTCATACGTTTTCTCTTTTACACCCCCCTGACTGTTTCCGCGGTTAAATTTGGAATAAACATCAAATGTATTGGCCCCTAAAGAAGAAAGACTTTCAGAAACTGAAAACTCCAGACCGTCAATGGCTGTTAAAATACCCACCAGCGACATAATCCCGATAGCGACAATAATGGCCGTTAACACTGACCGCAGAAGATTTGCTTTGACGGAACGAAGGCCTTCTTTTACGTTTTCTACCAGATTCATAGAGATTATTGCCGTTTGGGTCTAGAAATAAATGTGATTTCGAAGGTAAAATTATATCTTTAAAAGTTGAGTCAAATCAAAAAAAGACGAAATAAACCGCATGAAGCCTTTAACGAAAGTGTTGTTGATTTGGTTGCTGGCCTTGGCCGGACCTGTGGCGGCTAATCATATCCTCATTCCCATGGATGAAAAACAGGTAAACCACCTGAAAGCGTATGGGATTACTTACTGGATTTTGAAATCCGAAATGGAAGTTGACTGGTTATTAAACTACCGGGGAGGCAGTTTTATGTGCGCTTACCAACCCAAAATCCAGAATGAGTTAATCGTTCGGGGCGTTAGTTATGAGATTATCTCCGATGCTCAGGCGGCTACGATTGTGGCAGAGGTAGCCAGTCCAGCCGTGAACTCGGATCTCATGAAGCTTGAGAAGTATCCTAAAATTGCCGTCTATTCACCTAAATCAAAACAGCCATGGGATGATGCCGTGACATTGGTGTTAACCTATGCTGAAATTCCGTATGACATTGTCTTTGATGAAGAGGTACTGAAAGGTGAATTGACTAAATATGATTGGCTGCACTTGCATCACGAAGACTTTACGGGTCAGTATGGCAAATTTTACGGAAGTTATGCCAACGTTCCCTGGTATCTGGAACAACAAAAAGAAGCCGAGAGTATGGCCCGCCAATTCGGATTCAGTAAAGTTTCGCAACTGAAACTGACCGTAGCCAAACGTGTGAAAGAGTTTGTAGCCGGGGGTGGCTTTATGTTTGCCATGTGTTCCGCTACCGATTCCTACGACATTGCTCTGGCTGCAGAAGGTATTGATATTTGCGAACGCATGTATGACGGAGATGCGGCTGATCCGCAAGCGCAGCAAAAGCTCAATTTTGATAATGCATTTGCCTTTACGGATTTTAGACTTTCACGCGATCCGTACGAATATGAGTTCTCGGATATTGATAACAAACCCAATGAACGCGGACTCCGGCAAGACAATGATTATTTTACAGTTTTTCAGTTTTCGGCTAAATGGGATCCCATCCCCACCATGCTTACTCAAAACCACATGCAGGTGATCAAAGGATTTTATGGGCAAACCACCGGATTCAAAAAGCATGTTATTAAGCCGGATGTGGTGATCATGGGTGAAAATAAAGACATCGAGGAAGCCAAATATCTACATGGTGTTTTTGGAAAAGGTTTCTGGACTTTCTACGGTGGCCATGATCCGGAAGATTATCAACACACCGTGGGTGAAGAACCTACAGACCTCAATCTTCATCCCAACTCTCCAGGTTTCCGATTGATTTTAAATAATGTTCTTTTTCCGGCTGCCAAAAAGAAAAAACAAAAGACTTAAACATGAAAACCTTTCATTTTTCTGTTTATTTCTACCTGGGATTGATAATGCTGGGGGTGAGTTGCAAAGGCCCTCAGATCGATCAAAGTTCAATTTCTTCTTTACCCCAGGAGTCGTATACCAACTACCACCAAACGCCCAACGAATCTGGAACCTTTATCTTATGCGTTGAAAAAGCTAGCACAGGATCCAAGGCTAAAGTCTATGTTCTTCGTCATTCAGATCGCCAGATACTATGGCAAACCAGCATACTTCTGGGGTATGCCAAATGGAAAACAAATGACAGTCTTGAAGTTTTGAGTAATCCCGGCACCATTAAAAAAGATCAAACCTTAGAAGACTTTATTCAAATCATAAAAATTGCTGATCCTCTACCCGTTAAACCATGAAGTTTCGTTTTAGTTTATTCCTTTTAACAGCCATAGGCGGTTTTGTCCTGTGGATTATCCTACCCGTTGATCGCCCGTTGCCTGACTCTTCCAGGCTTAAAGAAGATTTTGACGGACCTAAAGAGTTTGCCGATTTTCACAGGGCTATCCGCACGCCTGAAGGTGCTACCAAACCGGAGTATAAAAACGGTTACCTGATACAAGAAAAACAAAAAGCGCTGGCGGTAGCGAAATCGAGAAAGAGAATGCTCGCACGGACTCAATCCAACGGTGTGCTGGCTTGGACCGAACGAGGACCTTCCAATGTCCCGGGCCGCACCCGAGGTTTGATTGTTGACCCGGCCGATCCGAATAAGAATACCTGGCTGGCCGGATCAGCGGCCGGAGGGGTATGGAAAACAACAAATGGCGGTTTGAACTGGACGTTGCTGACGCCTGATCTGCAAAATTTAGCTACTACCGTTTTGGCGATGGCTCCATCAAATCCCAATACAATCTACATGGGTACAGGCGAAGGATTTGGTAATCTGGATGGTGTAAAGGGTAACGGGATGTTTAAGTCAACTGACCGAGGACTCACCTGGAATTATCTGCCGGCAACCAGCAGTTTTGATGATGTCAATCGTGCCATAGTAGATCCTAACAATGAGAATATTGTGGTGGTGGCAGCTAACGATGGCATTTACCGAACCACCACAGGTGGCACTTCCTGGACAAAAGTTTCTCCCAGAACATTCGTACAAGACGTAAAAGCCAAGCCAGGCAATTTTTCTATTCAATATGCAACGCAAAATGGAGTTGGCGTTCTTAAATCAATCAATGGTGGGATCACCTGGAATGAATCTTCGGTCGGGCTTTCTGCTCAGGGAAGAATTGAAATTGATGTCTCCCCGGTAAACCCTAATAAAATTTTTGCTTCGGTGGAAAACAATGACAACGCCAAGATGTATGTCTCATCCAACGAAGGAACACTATGGAATGAGGTCAGCATCCGTTTTAACAATGCTGAGTTTGACTTTTTAGGCGGACAAGGATGGTATGACAACACCATTGCCTGTGATCCGTTTAATGAAAACATTGTTTACTTCGGAGGCGTGGGATTGTTCAGGGCCCAGTTGCAAGGCACCTCTACTACTTCTCTTAAAACCTATTCTATTACCAACAATACCAGCTTTATCTCTCTCACGAATTTCGGGGCCTCGCAAATCGGGGGCACATTAGATGCAGACAACACCAGCAGTAAATCAGTAGCCCTTAGATTTGGTCCAGCCAGAAGTCAAAAAGCTCATCGGTTTACCGTTCCCAGTAATGGCGGCCCTGCGATGGACGGTGGAGCTAGTATACCTGACGCACAATATAGCTTCAATAATTATGTAGACGTGCCCTTTGAAGCATGGGAACTAGATGCGAACGGAAATGACGTGAGACAACTGATGGTTTCCTTTCGAGATCAACAACGAGATGGAAGTTTTAACCTGAATCCACCCGATGGTGGAGCGCAGCTTTCCTCAAGGGAATATGTCTATGTCCATAATATTACCTACAATAGTTCATCTCCTGCTCCTTCCATCACTACCCCCGCTACTGCCGGCCACACACGTGACCGCATGTATTTCTTTTGGCCAGTGTTGGCTGCCGGTGGAATCTGGAATCCCCCCAATTTACCGATAAGTGAATTTAAGATTACGGTTGCCGAAACACAGGTGATCAATGCCACGACCATCACCGTTGCAGATGTCTATGGAGAGTTTGATAGAAAAAATCAGTTTAACACATTTGGTGTTGACCTCCATCCGGATCAGCACAATCTGGTGATGATTCCTATGTCTTCTAGTACATACAAAATCCTCAATGCCAATGATGGCGGATTGTTTTTATCAAACACGTCAGCTACCCCCGGAATCAATCAAGGAGATTGGTCTATGCGCGGAAACACGTACAATACAAGTCAGTTCTATGGAGCGGATAAACGCCCCGGCTTTGAAGAGTATTTTGGAGGAATGCAGGATAATGGAACCTGGAAATCAAGATCAAGTGAGAGTGCGTCAGCCAGTTCTCAGTATATTTTCAACCTGGGGGGAGATGGATTTGAAGTTATCTGGCATAATCTTGATGGTAAAAAACTGATTGGAGGCTCACAGTTTAATGGATTTAGCCGGTCAACAGATGGAGGCCTGACGTGGACCAATGCAACCAGTGGTTTAAGTGGAAATGCTCCATTTATTTCCAAGCTGGCCAATTCCAGACACAATCCGGAAAGAATTTATACCCTAACTTCCAATGGAGTTTTTAGGTCAGAGAATTTTGGACAATCGTGGACATTAAGTCCTATTTCTAATAAATGGGGACAGTCAAGTTTTATGGATCTGGAAGTCTCGCGTGCCAATTCAAAAATTGTTTGGGCGGGGAGCGGGATGAGCAGTACCAGAAGCATCCATGTTTCGACAGATGCAGGGGTTACATTCAATGTCACTCAAAATTATACGCTTAAAACCCTTGGCGGAATAACTAAACTGGCCAGTCACCCCACGGAACCAAACACAGCTTATGCGTTGTTTTCGTTCTCCGGACTACCCAAAATCTTGCGCACGACAGATTTAGGTCAGACTTGGCAAGACATCTCCGGTTTTGATGGCGTTACAGGCGATCCTAGTACACGAGGGTTTCCAAACGTGGCGGTATATTGTTTGTATGTCCATCCCAATGATCCCAATATCATCTGGGCCGGAACCGAAATAGGTATTGTTGAATCGTTAGACAATGGTGCAACCTGGAATATTCTTGAAGATTTTCCCAATGTTTCTGTGTGGGATATGAAAGGTTTGGATGATGAGATTATCATTGCCACTCATGGAAGAGGAATATGGACAGCAACGATGAGTGATCCGCAAATCTCATTGACAAACCCCGTGATCCTGGCAGCCGGAACAGCACCTAATTCAGATTTATCGTTGAAGATAAAGTTAGAGGATGCCTTTGACTCTACGGAAGTATTTGTCAATGCTACCAAAGTGACCAAATTAACCACTACCAATGCTGGCGAGTCCATCGTGCGCTTGAAGAACATTACTTCCGGAACCAAACGGGTACAACTAATTTCGTACAAAAATTCTGCCCCCGTCTATTCAGCGGTAAAAGAGGTGTCACATCTAGCATTACCTTCAGTTCAAACACAGTACTTCAATTACTTCGTCAACGGATCAAGTCTAGTGCTCGACAAGATGAATGTTTCTGCTTTTGGTCTTAGTAATTCATCTCTTCAGAGCTTCCATAATTATCAGAACAATACCGAAGCCACTGCCCTTCTTCGTCAGCCCATCAAAGTAAATGAGTCCGGAAGCTTCATTTATTCGGATGTGGCGCTGGTCGAGCCGGGTAATGCAGGATCTGTTTTTGGACAGCCTGAATTTAAGGACTATGTTGTGGTCGAAGGCACAAAAGACGGTCTACATTGGATTCCCTTGGAAAATGGATATGATGCGCGCAGAGACGCTCGTTGGACGGCAGCCATCACTTCCAATACTGCCGGAAATCCATCCATGTTTCTGGAAAATACACTGGATCTTAAAACCGTTTTTTCCGTTGGGGATACGCTGCTGTTTAGATTCCGGCTGTTCTCAGATGCCACCACCAACTATTGGGGATGGGCCATCGACAACTTGTACATTCAACAAATACCAACAGAAGCCAGAAATGAAATCATTCAAAACCTCACGGTGTACCCTAATCCCTCTGAAGGGCAGGTAAAAATTGAATTTACGCTTCTCGAATCTTCTCCCGTTGAAATCAAGATATTTGACCTGGCGGGAAAACAAGTATCGCATGTTGCCTTTCAGGCTTTATCCGGAAGACAGGAAAGAGCCCTAGACCTTATCCATCAGGGTTTATACCTGGTAAAAGTCCGAAGTTTGTGGGAAGAAAGAACGGTCAAAATAGTTGTTAAGAAATAAAAGCAGGCGCGAAAAATGCTTTTAATGAATCCTGTCTGACCGAAGTGTCAGCGATTTGACCACGACTGCCTCTTGCCTGAGTAACTCGCGCCAACGGTTTTCTACCTCTTCGGATGGGCAGTATTCTTTCGCTAGTTGGATAAAATTCTTATAGTGCCCCGCCTCTGATACCATGAGCTCGTAGTAGAATTGAGATAATTCCTGATCGGCCAGTTCTTTCCAAAGCAACCGGAACCGTTCACAGCTTCTCGCCTCTATCAAAGCATTCATCAATAATTTCTCCAGTAATTGCTGTTCCCGGCTCCCACCCTTTCTTATCAATTTATGAATACCGTCCACATATTCGTCTTTTCTCTGAGGACCCAATGGAATACTCCTTTTACGAAGTTGTTCCAACACCCGCTCAAAGTGATTCCATTCTTCCGCCACCACCGGAGCCAGGGTTTCCACCAACTTATTCTTTTCAGGGTATTGAATAATCAACGATATACACGAGGACGCTGCCTTTTGTTCGCAATAAGCATGGTCAACCAAAATATCCCCAATACTTTTTTTGGCTATGTCAATCCATCGGGGATCGGTTGGGAGTTCCAGGCCTAACACGTGTTTCTCTGACACCATATTTCAGTCAAATAAAATCAGATCAAATCCAAAATCAAGTGAGTTCCGAAGCCCGGGATAGGTGGGTGTTGGCATAAAACCATACCCCAGAAACGGTTGAAGAATGTTATTATACTTCACAAAAACCTTTCCCCGTTTGAATGCTCCATTAAAAAAAACAGAAGTGAACCAATACTCCGGGGCTTTAAAATCTCTTTGCACGTAATACTGTTGAATCGCAGGATCATACCCCATCGCATGATACGAAGGACGGTAATGAGCATCCACTCCGATCTGAACATCAATGGCTCCTTTGAAAAGCTTGTTCTCATAGGTTAACTGAATGTTTCCGAATACTTCCGGCACTACCAGTGCATCATTGCTGTTTTGCAAAATGGAATTATAGATAACGGTAGGCTTCAAATGCATGCGTTTAAAAAATCGCATGTCAAATTTCAACTCAGACGTCAATATCTGTTGCGTTCCGTCTGATTGGCGCGGAAGTACCTTCTGACCGGCTCGGTTCTGTTTCTCAAAAAAAACAAAATTATTGTAAGCTACATAGGAAACTCCTGGCATGAATCTGAACCGACCGGCTGATAACTTCAGAAACGACTTAGCATGCAAAACATTGATATCACTAAAATCATTTAACCAGAAATCATAGGTGCCCCGATAGATCTGCGACTTAAATGAAGGTTTGGTCAGTGTATTTAACAAATAGCCCTCAATCCAGGGAGTCACGAGCCTTGCCTGAATCCGGTAGTTGCCATCCAATAGAAGCTCTGCATTGCCATCCAACACACTGAGCGAATCAAATTGAAAGGCCAATCGTCCACCCACATAGGTCTCGGTCCCTTTCCTGGCAATAGGGATATCAAAATCGATCAGACCTGGATTAAAGTTGGCAAATGAGCGAACGCTGATATAAGCATTATAAAACAAGAAAGCAGCATTTCCCTTAATCCCAATCTCATTTTGTGAGGAGTGAAAACTATTCCGGTCGTTTGCCTTGGTCTGATTAAGGATAGCCAGGGTATCATAGATCAGATTGGGAGAAGTAGGAGGTGTATCCCGAAAAAAATTCTCCTGATAGGTCAGATCGAGTTTATGATAAACCTGAAAAGGTTTAGCTAGTTGATATTGCTGATATACATGCAGATTCGTTCGAAAGTCCTCACTTTCCGCCTGTGATAAAAAGGGCTGAACAGTATTTTGAGCAAAGTAATCACTATAGGTACTGTCAGGATTATTCAATGACACCCCACCGGTATCGCGCACGCGATGCCGCATCCGCTTAAAATTCCCCAACAGGAAATATTTCTCATTTTTCGATGTGTAGGTAGAGTAGACATCATAAGAATGATGAATCACAATGCGATCCCCCTTTCCTCTCCGGTTAATTTGCTTGTCCGTTAATAATGGGCGATAAGTAAATCCAAAATTCCAACGAGGATTAATATTTCTGCTAAACTCCACTTTGGTCTGTGCGCGACCGTTTCCTCCCCAGACCAGTGCAAACTTGGAATAGGGAGATTTGGTGTTATAATAATGTGGAACTTCCGAGCTATAGTAAGGTTCATACACCTGAAATCCTGGGGTAGCTCCTATAATCGGAGAGGATTCCGGTAGAATTGAATTCATGGCCGTGCCGTTGACTCCTAAGTCCTGATATAAAAAGTCAAATCGTTCAAAATAAGTCCATCGGTGGTAATTGGTAATAGCTGTATCCAGGGGCCGGTAGTTAGGACGGTTAACAAACAGGTCTTCTTCTGTTGTCCAGAGCGATGTTTTAGGACCGTAAATATTTTTGGTTGAATCGTCCACAATCTGGGAACCCTTTCCTTTGCGGTTGATGGCCTTCGGGCGGGTAGTGTCGCTGGCTACCCGGTTCATACCTGAATAGTCAGTGGTAGGCGGTATGGGGCGTTGCGCCTGAACTTCCGTCAGGAAAAGCAAACCAAAAAAAATAAGAAGTATTCGTAAAAACACGTGCAAAAGTAACGGTCTTGTAGGGTCAATTCCTATTCCCCTGACTCTTTGGAGTGATGGAACTTCTTACCCATGCATCAAATTTTGCACCATCTTTTAAAAAGGCAAGCCGGATAGGAAGATAGTACCACCGCCCCTTATCCAGGATTTGTTCAAACTGGCTGTCCATCAGCTTCACCATATCCTTTTCAGTAGTCAAAATGGACTCCCCTACCGCCAGTCGATTTTGGAGCGATTGAACATCATGCGATGCATAATCATAATGGTCTGCAAATCGGACAGTTTCTTTGACGGTAGTTATGGTCTGACAATATTCTTCAAACAGGCGACCATCAGCCAATGCGGATACCAGCCTGACGTGAGATGGAGGAATCGGAGCGTTATCAAAACGGACAGGCTGTTCGTATTGAATGGTTGCTAAAAACACCTGATCCTGAAAACGGGTATAAGGGGCGAGTTTTTTACGAATCATCATTTCCTGCGTCTCATCCAGGATTGCCGGACATTTGGTAACAATGATAACGTCTGCCCGCCTGGCGCCTGAGCGAACCTCCCGCAGCCTTCCCACAGGCATTAAAAAATCGTTGGTAAAAAGCTTATGATATTCCGTCAACAAGATGAGACCATCCGGCCTAACTGAGCGATGTTGGAATACGTCATCCAACAAAACCACTTCTACCTCTGGACGAAAATGAAGTAGTTGAGCAATTCCCCTGCTCCGGTTTTCGTCTACCGCCACTGATACTTCATGACCAAAGGAACGATAGAATTGAAACGGCTCGTCTCCGATCGATTGTGGATTGTCATGAGGTTGCGCTAACCGAAACCCATTGGTCACCCGGCCATAGCCCCGGCTCAAAGTTGCTACCTTATAATTTTGATGAAGCAAGCGGATGAGATATTCAACGGTAGGTGTTTTGCCTGTTCCTCCCACAGCAAGATTTCCGACACCTATCAGGGGAATAGAAAATTCCGACTGCTTTATCCAACCCTGATCATACATAAAATTCCTGATCGAGGTCACCCACCCGAATAACCATGCCAACGGAAAAAGCAGTACCTTTAAAGTCCCCATGAGGGTCGAAAGAAAAGATTTTTATTTTTGATCTGCTAACATTCTTTGAAAATAGGAAATTCCAATCAGCGAAACGCACATACGGATAAGTACTGGGTATTTTCTTAAAAGATTACCTGCTATCAATATCTGCTTACTCCCTACGAACGATATTTACGTAAAATTTAATGACAGATGAAACGAACAATTGGTGATGTCATCGCTTATCTTGAGCAATGGGCCCCTCTCTCCTATCAGGAAGAATACGACAATAGTGGGTTAATGACAGGAAATCCAGCGCATGACGTTTCCGGAATACTTGTCACGCTGGACTGCACTGAAGAGGTTATTCAGGAAGCCATCCAGTCTGGTTGCAACATAATTGTCGCTCATCACCCGATTTTGTTTAAAGGACTTAGAAAGATTACAGGCAAAACATACGATGAGCGCGCGATTATATTGGCAATTAAACACGATGTCGCTATTTATGCCATCCACACCAATCTGGATCACATTCATACGGGCGTCAACAAGAGAATAGCTGATCGATTGGGCCTTATCCGAACACGCGTACTAGCCCCCAGAACTGATACATTGACTAAGCTCACGACCTTTATTCCCGAAGAAGCCACAGATAGAGTTCTAAATGCGTTATACGAGGCCGGGGCTGGTTCTATTGGAAAGTATTCGGGATGTAGTTTCCAGACACAGGGAATTGGAACCTTTACTCCCTCTGCCGAAGCGAATCCCACCATTGGGCAGGCAAATACGCCTGAAAAAGTAGCAGAAACCAGGACAGAAGTTGTCTTTCCTACCCATCGGAGCGAAGCCGTCATGACAGCCTTGCGAAAAAATCATCCCTATGAAGAGGTGGCCTATTATCTCAGCCGTTTGGTTAATGAAAATCAGGAAGTTGGGGCAGGCATGATTGGTGAATTGCCAGAGCCAGAGGAACCAATAAGTTTTCTCAGGCGTTTGAAAGAAGTTATGAATACAACATGCATCCGATACACCAGCATCGTGAAACCCATGATCAACGTGGTGGCGGTTTGTGGGGGTGCCGGGAAATTTCTTTTGAAGAATGCCATTGCTCAAAAAGCTGACGTCTTCGTGTCATCCGATTTTAAATACCATGATTTTTTTGAAGCAGAGAATAAAATAACAGTGGCCGATATCGGACACTTTGAAAGCGAACAATTCACCAAAGATCTGCTGGTGGAGGTTTTGAGCAAAAAATTCCCTAATTTTGCAGTCAATTTTTCGAAAACGGTCACCAATCCAATAAGCTACTTGTAACGAATGGAAAATCAAACAGTTGCGCAAAAACTCGAAGCCCTTGTAAAACTCCAGTCCATTGATTCAAAACTTGACGAACTACGCAAATTGCGTGGTGACCTGCCGGATGAAGTTCAGGATCTGGAGGATGAAATGGAAGGATACAAGACCCGCCAGAGCCGGTTTGAGACAGAACTAAAAGATCTGGAGGAGATCATCAAAAAAAATAAGGAAGGCATTAAAGAATCAGAAAAGCTGGTTAAAAAATACAACGAGCAGCAGAAAAACGTTAAAAATAACCGGGAGTTTGATGCCATCACAAAAGAAGTAGAACTTCAGGAACTGGAAGTACAGATGTGTGAAAAGCGCATCAAGGAAGCCAAAGATAAAATTGACGCTAAAAAGATTGAGATTGTCAGCATTGAAAACCTGATCAAAGAGCGTACAGAAGATCTGGATACCAAGAAAAAAGAATTGGACGGTATTCTTGAAGAAAGTCAGGAGGAAGAAAAAAAGCTGCTCTCGGAACGGGAAAAAGCTACCAAGAAGATCGAAGACAAATTATTGAAGCACTATGATCGCCTGCGCAAGAGCCTAACCAATGGTTTGGCGGTGGTTCGGGTGGTGAGAGGAGCTGCGGAAGGTTGTAATATTATTATTCCTCCACAAAAAATTGCCGAAATACGGGAGAAAAAGAAAATAGTCATTGATGAACATTCGGGGCGAATATTGGCCGATGTTGACATGGGCCCGGTGGAAGAAGAAAAACCAAAAAAGGCTGCGCCCGTTAGACGTACTAAGAAAGTCTAGCATATCATCATGGTTCAAATACACTTAAAAAAGGCAGGAAGTTTTACCTGCCTTTTTTTTTGGTGTCTGTCAGCCCTGGCCACTCCCCCGGAAACCGCAGCTAAGGATAATCTTTGGAAATTTGATCCCGAACTTCAAAAAGTTCATACCCTCATCTTGAATCTGCAAACGGATCAGGCCCTGACCATCCTGACCACCAATACAAAATCCAATGAATTTCACCGCATGTATCTTCAAAGCCTGGGGGAAACGATCGAAGTGCTCATCAGCGAAGATCAGCGGAAGTTTGAGATCATTGATGAACGTTTCAAGCAACGAATTAAAAAATTAGAGGACCTTCCCAAAAGACCGGAAGCCCTTTTTTTGTTGGCGGAATTGCATTTACAACGCGGGTTTAATTTCCTGAACCTGGGAAAAGAGATGGAGGCAGTGTTTGCCATCCGCAAAGCCAATCAGCTATCACAAACCTGTCTCAAAGAATTTCCTGACTTTATTCCGGTGCTGAAAACACATGGCGTCATCCAGGTCATGATTGGATCGGTACCAGACAAATATCATTTTTTTATGAGCCTGTTGGGTATGCGTGGGTCCGTGACTACCGGGCAACAGCATTTACTCAAGTTAAGAGAGTCAACTTCCTCGCTGAGTATGGAAGCTTCCGTTCTTTATTTTACCATTAAGGGATTGATTAATCAGCAACATGGCGAAGCCTCCAAAGGGCTGACCGATATGCTGACCGACCAGCCCAATAACCGCCTCCTCTTGTTTCTGGCCATCAATATGATGGTTAAGAATACCCAAAGTGAAGATGCCTTGCGGCTTATTCAGCAACTGGATCAAAATAATCATGGAATACCCATGTATTATCTTGAGTATCTCAGGGGAGAGATTCTTTTACAAAAACAAGAATACAAATCATCCATTCTTGCTTTCCAAAAGTTTATCTCCACTTATAAAAGTCAGAATTTTAAGAAAGACTCTTATTTTAAAATATCGTTGGCCTATTTTCTTCAAAATGATCTGGTAGAAGCCAGGCGTTTCTTTGAAAAGGCCAAAGTAACCGGCCGTGATGTAGCTGAACCAGATAAGTATGCGGCTCGTCAGTTGGAAGAAGGATTTTTCCCGAATGCCAAACTATTAAAAGCACGTTTCGCCACAGACGGTGGTTATTTCAGCCAGGCATATTCGCTTCTAAAATCTGTTGAACCAACCGATCTGCGCAATGGAAAAGAGATTGCTGAATACATCTACCGACAGGCACGGCTGGCGCACAAAACAAACGATATCCAATCGGCCAAATTGTATTATCGGGAAGCCATCAAACTTACCGGTCAAAATCCATGGTACTTTGGAGCCAATTCAGCGTTGAACATGGGATACATTGCCAGGGATCAAAAGGACTATCCTGAGGCCAGGCGCTATTTTGAAATGGTTCTTTCATTTAAAAAGCACGAATATAAAAACAGCCTGGATGGCAAAGCCCGTTCAGCCCTGGAAGAACTACCCGCTAAGAAGTCGTCATAAAGGCGGAATTCTCGACCTCTATGCGGAGGTTGCTTAAATGATTGATATCATTGTGTTTTTTAATGACAAAGAGGGAGCCCGTAAAATCAATTTGGTACAGGCAAAGATTTTGATGTTCAAAGACATCCATTTCTCTCAAAGGATAGTTCAACAACCGGCAAAGTAAAATCCGTAAAGCCCGACCATGCATGCAAACCAAAATGGTCTTCTCATCCGATTGCCCCATGATATAATCCCAGGCCTCTCCCTGTCGATCACTTACTTCTTCCGGACTTTCTCCTCCTTCAATCCGATGATGGGTATTCCCTTCTCTCCACTGTTGTAGCATCCAATGATAGTAGGCATCTTCCTCGGGTGTGATTGGCTGCCCCTCTTTAGTGCCCCAGCTAATCTCGTTCAATCCCATCAGTTTTTCGTGAGCGATTCCCTGGTCAATAAAATGCTGGACTGACTCTTGTGTTCGTTTGAGTCCGGAGGTATAAATCTTATCAAACCTGATTTTTTGATACGTCTCATAAAATGCTTTGGCTTGCGCACGGCCTTTTGCATTGAGAGAAGAATCCACACCGCTTCCCTGCACAATTCCTTTCAGGTTGAAATCTGTCTGGCCGTGTCGAATGATATATATTTTTTTGGTGCCCAATTCGTGTTAATTTTAAGCCTGGTTTGGCCAATGGCCGCAAAAATAAGGAAATAGTTGAATCCCAATACCCCCTCCTTCCTTCATGCCGATATTTAACAGAGAAGTAACACCGGAACAACTCAACAAATTCTCTGATCATACGCTGGTATCCCATCTAGGTATCGAAATTATTGAGGTTCGGGATGGTTTTATCCGGGCAAAAATGCCAGTAGATCACAGAACCCACCAGCCCCTTGGGTTGTTACATGGAGGAGCGTCTGTTGCGCTAGCAGAAACCCTTGGAAGCATAGCCGCTTCCTGTTGTTTGGATTCGAAAATAAATTATGCCGTAGGATTGGAGATCAATGCAAATCACATCAAAAGCGTGAAAACCGGATATGTATTTGGAGAGACAACACCCCTGCACATAGGCAAGCGCACGCATGTCTGGGAAATCAAGGTTTTAAATGAACAAAATGAACTGATTTGTGTAAGCCGCATCACGCTGGCCATCATCGATAAGAGATAGCAGAAATGAACTCCTCCGCTCCTACCCTGACAAATGAATTAGACGTAACCATCAGTGATGTCATCCGCTATCATTTAGGTTTGGGACGAGCTGTAGCACTGTGGCGATTACCCCAGCAGTCAAAGATTCAGGTAGCTATTTGTACCCAGGGATTGGTGATGCCAAATGACTTTGTATTAGAAACTTCTGAGCAGGGCTTCCTCATGGCTCCTTTCCATCCTCAGGGCCAAAAGTACTTTTTGGCGGCCGATCATTTGTTTGTATTTGAAAAAAATAAACTCATCAAAGCATCCAAGGTTACTGAACTTGATTTGGGCAACCTTTTAAAAAATAATGAAACCCCTTCGTCTCACGAACAAATTTCATTTCATGCTGCGCCCTACTCACCTGTTCACCAGCCAGAGTATCAACAACTCGTCAGAAAAAGTATTGAATTCATTGAAAAGGGGGTATTCGAAAAGATTGTACCCGCCAGAAGTAAAGATGTAGAATTGTATAAACCCATTGACCCGCTGCACCTTTTCGAGTCCCTCTGCACAAAATATCCTCATGCATTTGTCTCATTGGTTTCCAGTACTGAAACCGGAACCTGGGTGGGAGCTACCCCGGAAGTTCTGGTGAGTGTTTCGGAAGATCAGATTTTTAAAACGGTGGCACTCGCTGGTACCAAGTCTTTTACTGAGGGCATGAATTTAAAATCAGTTGCCTGGACACAAAAAGAAATTGAAGAACAAGCAATGGTGAGCCGGTATATCATTAATTGTCTCAAGAAACTAAGAGTTCGTGAATATACTGAGCATGGTCCGCGAACATCAGTTGCGGGGAATCTCGTGCACTTAAAAACGGATTATGAAGTGGATATGAAAGCGATCAGCTTTCCGCAGTTTGCAACACACATGTTAAAATTGCTTCATCCCACATCTGCTGTCTGTGGAATGCCCCTGGAAGAATCACTTGCCTTTCTTACTTCTCAGGAATCATTTGACCGGGCTTTTTATACCGGCTATCTCGGCCCTGTTGGACTTTCTGAAGGAAGCCATTTATACGTAAACCTTCGGTGCATTCAGATGTTTGAAAAAGTCATACGCTTTTATGCAGGCGCGGGTGTTACTGCCGATTCAGACCCGGAAACGGAATGGCAGGAGACGGAAATGAAAATGAACACCATGGCGTCCGTTGTTTTTCATTCATTATGATACCAAGGCTTCAACCTATTTATGATAGCATTCAGATTTGTGTTGAGCATGGAATCTGTCTCTTATACACATCTGACGC
>ERZ1066130.133-NODE-133-length-41757-cov-24.015707_pt1 | contig 41757 bp, 37 predicted proteins | sample MGYA00382777_ERZ1066130 | MGnify/ENA primary metagenome ERZ1066130 (study PRJEB33369, sample SAMEA5778360) | biofilm metagenome | biome: Industrial cooling water; feature: Water cooling tower basin; material: Biofilm | place: United Arab Emirates | collected...
TCAACTATCAACTATCAACTATCAACTATCAACTATCAACTATCAACTATCAACATCTCAAGCCGAACAATTTCTATCTACAATTGACCACCAAATCTGGTCAAATCAATTAAAACGGAAGGTGCAACACTACGGATATAAATATGATGACAAAAAACGTTTAGTAGATGCGTCGATGAACTTGGGTGCTTTGCCAAATTGGGTGCAGGATCTCGCCCGAAGATTCTACCTCGAAGGCTTAACCGAAACAATACCAGATCAAGCGATCGCCAACGAATACCTACCCGCACAAGGAATTGCTAGTCACATAGACTGCGTCCCTTGCTTTGGCAATACAATTATTTCCCTGAGCTTGGGCGGTACTTGTGTAATGGAATTTACTCGTGCTAAAACAAAGGAAAAGATTCCAGTATTGTTGTTGCCTAGAAGTATAATGATTTTGCAAGGGGCTGCCCGCTATGAGTGGCAACACGGAATTGCTGCCCGAAAAACCGATAAGTATCAAGGTAGAGAATTTGTCAGAAGCAGAAGAGTTTCTCTCACGTTTAGAAAAGTGCTTTTCTCCGAACAATCCGGCTAAAATATAAAATCTCAAAATCTTATGAGCCGATATATTGAAATTAAAACGCACCCCATTCGGTTTTTACTATATCTTGAGTGGATACTGCTGTTGCTCGTGGCGCTAACGGAACTGCTCCCAGATCCTGTTACCAAATTGCCTCGATTATCCCCGATAAATCTATTTTGTGTCGGCTCTTTATTTATATTAGGGTTAAAATTACCCAAGGTGGGCAAACTGGATAAATTAGTTTATACAATTGTCCAAATAGGCATAATTTTAGCCGCATCAATAGCGAGTGAAATTCGCTTGTTTCCAGTTTTATACTTAATTTTAACTCTCCGGATTTGCTTGATTTTTGGGAAATGGAACCGCTTTGCCATTATGGTGTTAGCTTTTGTGTTATTTCTGGTAACGCTAATTTATCGGTTTCAGACTTTCACTTTCCCGTTGCGCCCCGCAATACCAGAAAGATTAGAATTTATTTTATTGGGTTTTGCGATATTTTTTGGATTGGTTTTGGTATTTTTATTTTTATTGCTTAATGCCGTATTATCAGAACGTCAAAGTCGGGAAAAACTCGCCCTTGCTAATGCTGAACTTCGCAAATATGCTTTAAAAATAGAAGATATGGCAACGCTCCAAGAAAGTAACCGCATCGCCCGCGATATTCACGATTCTTTAGGCCATTCTCTCACGGCTTTAAACTTGCAAATCGAAAGTGCTTTAAAATTGTGGCGATCGCATCCGACTAAAGCAGAATATTTTTTGAGTGAAGCCAAAAAATTGGGTTCAACCGCATTAACAGAAGTGCGGGAATCTGTCTCGAAGTTGCGCTCCGATCCGTTGGAGGGGAGGGGTTTACAGGAAGCGATCGCGCACCTCAGTCAATCTTTTCATTCTACAACGGGTGTACTGCCAAATTGCAGTATTTATTTGCTGCATTCGATCCCGGTTGAATTAAAAGTTTCCATCTATCGCATTTTACAAGAAGCTTTAAATAACATCTGCAAACATGCCCAAGCGACTCATGTAGAAATTCAAATCATGACCACTTCCAACTACATATATTTAATCATTGATGACAATGGCAAAGGATTTAATTTAAAACAAAACACTACAGGTTTTGGACTGCAAGGAATGCGCGATCGCACCCAGTCATTAGGCGGTCAATTAGAAATTAAAACTTCTCCGCGTAAAGGATGTAGAATTACAGCCAGTTTTCCTTTGTGAATTGGTAATTGGTAATTGGTAATTGGTAATTGGTAATTGCTTCCCTAGTTCGCAATTCTCTTCCCTTTAGGAACAGGTAACTATCAACTATCAACTATCAACTATCAACTATCAACTATCAACTATCAACTGTTACTTGAATAGTTGCAAACACTCGTCTTTCAAAACGCCTTTCGTTACTTTTATGGTTCTAAATCCTTGAGCGATTACTTGTTCGCAATCAATATCGATCTGGGATTGATTTGCTGCGATTAAATCGCCAATCGAAGCACCAAAAACAATCTCAGAAATTCCCGCCCAAACACAAGCAGTGGCGCACATCGGACAAGGTTCTCCCGTCGTGTATAGAGTATAACCTTCAAGAGAAGTACTTTGCAGTTTAGCGGTTAAAAGGCGAATCGCATTAATTTCTGCATGGGCGGAAGGATCTTTATCTCTTTGAACTGTATTGTGCGCTTTGATAATAACTTCGTTATCTTTAACTATAACCGCTCCGTAAGGCGCGTCTCCTTGCTTTGCTTCTTGCAGAGCTAGCTTCATAAAATCTTCAGGTTTCATTTGCATTTTTTGTATTAATGGCAACAAGTTTATTTTTATACTATTTATAGATGACTTGGCAAGAAATATTGCCCAACTAATCTGTAGAAAATTAATGTGTAGAAAATGAAAAGTTTTATCACTTATCTTAACAACGCCTGATAGGATAAGGGCAGGGTTCTAGTATATATTAGAGCCAAAGTCTTTTGCCGTAAAACCAGTGCCTAACTCTGTATAACTCTAGCCGTAACAAGTATCCAAGCATACAAAGGATAGTTTTCAATGGACGAGGATCTTAGAAACCGGGTTTCTGCGTGGATTTTTAGTTTCAAAACGACGATTTCTCATAGAAACCCGGTTTCTTTGCGTAGAAACTGGGTTTCTGCGCGGATCTTTAGTTTCAAAACGACGATTTCTCATAGAAACCCGGTTGCTTTGCGTTGGGCAATAGCAAGTATAGACGTGGGAAACAGTTTTCTGCTGGATATTTTTGCTATTACCCTGGATGGATGCCCCGCCGGTAGCGCCAATGCTAATAAAAGAGGATAAGTGCAGTTTCTGTGGCAGCGTTTCTATTTTTCCTCACACCTAAAGGCTCAAGTATCGGTGGCGGCAGAAGACTTAGCTTAAAAGGGTTATGCTTTGTGTAGCCGATGATTCGGAAGGACGGAGCTGTGCAGACAATTAACGAGAGCCACTATTTCCTCAATCGCATCCCTAAAAATCTGGCATCGGACATCTACCGTATTTTTGAACCCCAGTGCAACTCAGAGTTTTTGCAGTGGTTAGAAAGGGAAGATGTGCCGCAGCAGCACAAAGAAGCGTTAATCGCAGCTTTAATCGATTTTGACGACGGATGCGGCGATTTTTACCGAATTCGAGCCTATTTTGTCGCAGCGGCTGGGATGGGAAAATTCAGGGATTCGCGTCTAGCGGATGCAATTGTCAGGCAAATTGTCAGGTGGGAGTTTGGTTGTTTCGATGAAGAAAAACGGGATTGGGCGAGATTTTCCGATATAATTGCCCGAAAAGCGCGGGAGATTCTCAAACAGACAGATTTAGAAAGAGCGACAACAGCGATCGCGCAAGTAATAGAGAGTACCGCAGATGAAGCCACCCGCCTGCAAGCAGCTTACGATCTGGGACAAATTGGTAGCGGCAATGAAACAGCTATCGGGGCTTTAATCAGAATATTACAAACTTCTCAAGCTCAAGCTACTTGGATGCAAGCAGTTTCTAGCTTGGGGCAAATAGCTGCTGGCAGTAGCAGAGCGATCGCGGCAATGGTAGATTTAATCCGCAGCTCGGATAACGAATACATCCGTTGGCAAGCGGCTTACAGTTTAGGCAAAATAGATCCAGGAAATAAATTTGCGATCGCGACTTTAGTTGAGTTAATTCAAACCTCGACTCAGGAATCTACCCGTCAATTAGCGGCTGCGGATTTAGAAAGAATAGATCCAGGAAATCCGATTGGAATCGCTACTTTAGTCCAGGTAATTCAAACGAGTAAAAATGAAGAAATTCGCTGGCGAGTTACTTCTGAATTAAGAAAGCCAGAAGGAGCATTAGCAGCTGCGATCGCCAGTTTAGTAGAAGTGATTCAAACTTCGCAAAATGACTTTGCTGTCTGCCAAGTGGCTTCGAGTTTGGGGCAAATCGGCACGGGCAATCAAAGCGCGATCGCCGCTTTAGAAGAGCGGATTATTCAGCGAACAGAAAACGAATATACCCGCTGGCAAACTGCTTATAGCTTAGGGAAAATCGATCCAGGAAATCCGATCGCCATCTGTGCATTATTCGAGTTAATCGAAAGCACTAAAAATGAATACGTGCTTTGGCAAGCAGCATCGAGCTTAGGAAAAGTCAACTTAGGTAATGAAAAAGCGATCGCGACGTTAGTCAACTTAATTGAAACCTCTAGGAATCAATCGATCCGTCAGCTATCGATTTATAGCTTAGGGCAAATCTGCACCAATAACCCAACCGCGATCGCTGCTTTAGTAGAGTTAGTTCAAACATGCGATAAAGAATCAATTTGTAGGAAAGCAGCAGCTAGCTTGGGTAAAATAGCCAGCGGTAACGCGAGTGCGATCGCCGCTTTAGAAAGTTTAATTCAAACCGTGGACAACGAACAAACCCGTTGGCGAGGCGCTTATAGTTTAGGGAAAATCGATCCAGGCAATGACGTAGCGATCGCCACTTTGGTACAGCTAATCAAAACCGCTTTTAACAAACATACCCAACAGCTAGCCGCTTGTTGTTTGGGGCGAATAGGCAACGGCAACGAAACAGCTATTAAGGCGTTAGTCGAATTAATACAAACCTGTGAAGATCGAGCAATTCGCTGGCTAGCCGCTGGCAGCTTGTGGCAAATTGGCGTGGGAAATGAGCAAGCGATCGCTGCCCTAGTCGATTTAATTCAGCACTCTGAAGATGAATCAATTTGCCAGCTTGCCGCTTATAACTTGCAAAAAATTCTACAAGGCGATGCATTTGCCAAAGTAGTTACAACCTTCAAAAAATACTTGGATACAGGGCTTGACAAAAACAACAATCAAAGGTGTATGGTTTGCTATGAAGTTCTCTGGTATTGCGCTGAAAACATGTCCTATCCAGAATTTTATCAAGCTTGGCATTCAGAATAAAAGGGGAAAAAGTATTGGGTAAATGCTAATTGGTAATTGGTAATTGCTAATTGCTAATTGCTCGTGTAGCATTTTGGGAAATTTAGCTATTAGCTGTTGGCGATCGCATTATGTACTTTGATGGTTGTAGAGGCGGGTTTTACCAACAATTTATCGAACTGATATGTGATATAAACCCGCCATTTCTAAATAACCAATTGCCCATTACCTATTACCATTTTAGGCTGCACCGCTGTTTTTCCGAAACAAAATCAGGACGGTTTTCACAATCAGCTTGATGTCATATATCAGGCTCCAGTTCTTTTGGTATTCCAAATCCAAGCGAATCACATCCTCAAATTTGCGGATCGAAGAGCGTCCGTTTACCTGCCATTCTCCCGTCATGCCCGGTTTAACATCCAAACGCTGCCATTCAGGAACCTCGTAGCGTTCAACTTCATCCGGCGTGGGCGGGCGCGTTCCCACCAAACTCATTTCTCCTGTCAGAACGTTCCAAAACTGAGGCAACTCATCCAAACTCGTCCGCCTTAAAAAGCGACCTACCTTTGTAATGCGAGGGTCATTTTCATTTTTGAACAGTTTGTTATCATCCAATTTATTCTCAATTCTTGACTTGAGTGCTTCGGCATTAGTACACATCGAGCGGAATTTCCAGATCCGAAACTTTTTCCCTAACCAGCCGCAGCGAGTTTGAGCAAAAAAAATCGGTCCCGGACTATCCAGTTTAATAGCTATGGCAATCGGAATAAACGCAATTGCCGTAATTGCCAAACCTACCAACGCCCCGACAACATCGAGCGCCCGTTTGAGCCAAGAACGGACAGAAGGATGGGTAGCGGGTGGTTGAACCTCGCCCGCTTTAGTGGCTGCTGGCGTTTCGCTGGGGGTACGCTGCTCGATTTTCAATATTTGGTCGAGTCCCGTAAGCGACAACACTGCCATCACTTGAGGACGCACATCCCAAAGAATTAATTCAATCCCTTGCTGCTGTGCGATTCTGAAATTAGTAACCAAGGCTCCCAAACCACTGCTATCCATAAAAGTGGTTTGGCTAAAGTCGAGAATAACCTTGCTAGGAAGGGCATTTCCTTGCAAAAGCCCTTGAAAAGATTGCTTAAAGGCGACTGCCTCCAACACGGTTAAGCGAGGGGGTACTGGAATTTGAGGAATCTCGTCCAAGACCGTAACCATAAACTTTACTTAAAGGAAGAAAGCTAACTAGGCAGATTTAATGCTAGCTAGTTGCACTTCTATGCTAAACCCCAATGTAGGGCAGATGAGGGAGATGGGGGAGATGGGGGAGCTGGGGGAGCTTTCTTGAGCTGAGGGAGCTGAGGGAGCTGAGGGAGCTGAGGGAGCTGGGGAAGTAATTACTTATACTTGTCTCCCTTGTCTTCCTTGTCTTCCTTGTCTCCCTTGTCTCCCTTGTCTCCCTTGTCTCCCTTGTCTTCCTTGTCTCCCTTGTCTCCCTTGTCTCCCTTGTCTCCCTCATCTCCTTCAATTCGGGCAAAGCCAAAAAATCTAAGCCAGAATTGGAACTGTTAACCCATTTAGTGGGAGAAAGCGATGATTTGGCAGCGTTTACGTAGAACCATAGCTCCCCTCTTGTTAACAGTGTTACTGTTGGTGACGGCTTGTAGTTCCCCGCCTGCTTCTCGATTTGACCAGGCGCAGCGGGAAAGCACGCAACGAGGCGCCGCACCAGCTGTGGTTAAAGAAGCTACACAAGGTAGCGAGTTTAACAAATTCTTTCCCAATGATGGCGATGGTTTCGATCGCGTCTTCGTCCAGGAGAAAAAAGGTTTTGCCGAAGCCAAGCTGAACAAAGGCGGCAAAAACGTAGCCATGCTGTCGATCTCTGATACAGCAAGCACTCCAGAGGCGAGAACTAAATTTCAGAACAGTACCAAACAGATTGGCGGTTATCCAGTCGTCGATCAAGGCGCTAACATCACCGCGGCGCTGGTGGGGAATCGCTACCAGGTGAAAGTTCAATCCCGCGATCCGTCGTTTACCAAGAGCGATCGCGAAGCTTGGCTTGCCAAATTCAACCTTGGCGGTTTGGCAGCCATCAAGTAACAAAAGGCAATGGTTTAGATCGCAATCTTCACAAAAGGTAAAGAATCGTGAGCAAACCGATTTTTCAATTAGTGGACGAGTTGCCCACCGGCGGCTTAACGGTGATGTCGCTGAAATCGTTAGATTTCGTCATTCCCGGCGAGTGGCAAAACATCGTCGGGTTTGAGAATACGATCCGGGCGGTGACGGGAGAAACCGACCAAGACTTGATTCAGCAAATAGGCGATCGCGCCGTATATCTATTCAACGACAAATCCCAAGGCTATCAGCGCGCCTTATGGCTGTATCAAACCGTCGATAGCGCCTCCTCAGCGTTGGGTGCGGCAGCTTTAGCCAACAAAGTCGGCGAAAAAGTCTCGTTTCTCGGTTTCTTAACCAACCTCACCCCCAAAGCCGAAAAAGCTCAAACCATCGACCTCGCAGTTAAATTAGTCGTTGAATTGGTCGCTTTTTGCCAAATCAACGGCATTCCCGGCGACAGCATCGGCGACTTTCTCGCCGCATTGGGCGACTATTCCGGCGAGTCCTTGATGCGGATGGCAGCGCTGGTATGCTTTGATGGTTTGATTCCCCTCGGCCCCGACTTCATCCAAAAAGTGCTAATGTCTGTCAACAGCATGGGGGCATCGGACTTAGAGCAAAACCAAACCTTTAAAGGGGTCAGCGACCTCATACCAGGCGGAAATGCCGCTGGTAAGCTGGGTTTCATCACCCAAAGCTTTGATTCAGTCAAAGGTTGGATGGGCGATTTCGTCATGTCTCGCGGCTTGACGCCAGAAAAGGTAGTCAATAACCTGTCCAACTTTATCGACGTTACCGAAGATAAATTAGACTATCTCGGTGCTTTCTTAGACGTTTCGACCAATTATTACGAGCATACCGGGATTCAAACCCTGGCTCGCCGCTTAATCGAACGCGCCGTGGCTGAAATTTAGCTGTAGGGGCGCGGGTTTTACCCCGTAAAACTACGTAATTTATGGTAAAATCCGCCCCTACTCTGGCGGGTTTTACAATTTTACCCGTGGAACCACGTAATATATAGTCAAGTCTGGGTACAACTAGGGGTAGAGTTTATACTTAAAACAGTGAAAATACGTAATAATATAGGATCAACAGGTAATTGAGCTAAAACTTCTTGGCCTAAAAAGCAGGTTTTAGCAATCAGCCGCAGGATGAAATATAGCAACAGCCAAGGTATTGAGGGCATTTTTAATTCCTGAAATCCCTATGCCCTTAGTAGGTTTTTGGATTGCCATTGCATCCATCTAACAAGAGAATCCGAAAAGCGGTTAAACGAGTCGGTAGTTAATATCAAGCGAGAAGCACTTCTTCTTCCCTGGGAAATATATGAGCAAAACTAAACCCATCGATGATTTAGTTGATAACCTGCCAATGAGTAACATGACAGTTTATATGTTACGCGCTTTGGACTCGGTTGTTCCTGGCGAATGGCAGAACTTGGTAGGGTTTAAAGATACCGTTCGTGCTGTTACCGGAGAAACCGACAAAAAAACGGTTAAAAAAATCCGCGATCGCGCCCTAGAATTATACGCAGATCCTGCCCAAGGATACCAGCGCGCCCTGTGGATTTACCAAACCGTCGATAGTGCCGATAGCGCCATCGGTGCTGCTGCAATGGCGAATAAAATCGGAGAAAAAATCGGCTTTCTTTCTTTCTTAAATAAACTAACTCCCAAAGCCGATACGCTACAAAGCATCGATTTATGCCTAAAATTGGTCGCCGAATTGCTCGCCGTATCAGCAATGAACCAGATTTCAATTACCAACATCAACTCGCTAGCAGGCTTATTAACTCAATATCACAACGAATCTTTGATGCGAATAGCTGCCTTAATTTGCGTTGATGGCATTATCCCCCTCGGCCCGGATTTTATCAAGAAAGTACAAGCAAATTTTGCCACGCTTAATCCGGCAGTTTTACAGCAAAATTCCACCTACCAAAACCTCAGCAACATGATTCCCGGAGGCAGTGTCGGCGATAAGATCGGCTTCATCAATCAAAGCTTTGGCGCGATGCAAGGTTGGATGGGTAATTTCGTCAATTCCCATCACATTACCCAACAAGGATTGCTGAGCAACCTACAAAAATATATGGACATCGCCGATAGTAAATTAGACTACGTTGCCGCATTCCTCGACATGACAACTAACTATTACGAACATACAGGTACTCAAACCGTTGCGCGTCGCGTAATTGAACGCGCAGCAAGGGAGATTTAGGCTCTCCCCCAACCCCTCTCCTGCAAGGAGAGGGGCGCAGCAAGGTTCGGTAATTTTTTTTACTAAGCCGATTGGTGTTTGTTTTTATGCTGATATTTAAACCTACTGTAAAAATAAATAAAACTAATTTAACCAGTTGTTGCGAAACAGGCGCAATCGTTAAGTTTTCATTTGTGCGTAAAGTATGAAATAAGATTGCCTCCTGCTGGGATGATAAACCAAAAATCACAAAGACAAGGTAAAAATAGATATACGCTAAAAAATGAAATCAGGTATGTCAAATAATTCTTCCAAAGCGCGATTAATAGAAGTGTTCTCCGCCATTCAAGGCGAAGGACTCAATGTTGGAATGCGGCAGATTTTTATCCGCTTTGCGATTTGCGATTTGCGCTGCCATTTTTGCGATAGTTCTCACACTTGGGGCGCGCCGCCGACTTGCACCATCGAGAAAACACCAGGACGCCGGGATTTTGAGCTACACGCCAACCCCGTAACCCTAGAAAAACTACTGGAATGGGTAGAACGACAAAATAAACCGGGGTTGCACGATAGCATTACCCTGACGGGTGGCGAACCCTTGCTGCACGCTCCTTTCTTGGTACAATTTTTGCCCCAGGTGCGTGCTTTAACCAAGTTGCCGATTTACCTGGAAACCGGAGGGCATCGTCCCCAACAGCTGGCAATGGTTTTGCCTTATATCGATTCCGTGGGGATGGATATCAAGCTGCCCAGCGTCAGCGGCGAAAAGCATTGGCAAGCACACGCAGAATTTCTCCAGCGCTGCTATAAAGCACGAGTTGAAGTTTTTGTCAAGCTGATTGTTTCCAATAGAACCAATCCAGGGGAGTTAAAACAAGCGGCTGAATTAATCGCAGCTTGTGACCCGACGATTCCGGTATTTTTACAACCCGTGACGGCAATCGATCTGTCGAGCAAGCTGGGGTGTGCGCCGGTGTATCCGCCAGAACCAGATCAGCTATTGAATTGGCAGGGATTGATGAAGCGCAGCTTGAAGCAGGTGCGAGCGATCGCGCAAACTCATAAAATGATCGGTCAGCTTTGATTGATGAAGAATTTATGAAGCGATCCGAGAATTTTATGAAGGTTTCGTGTAATAAATTTTACTTAGTTTTGCCTTAACCTGATATTAATACTGATGTCTGATGCTGAAAAAAGCTAAGTTTTTTGGGATCAAACATGGTTCAGGCAAGGCATTGGCTTTCAGGGTTGGGTTCCCTGGTGGCATCTACCTTATTATTCGCAGGAAACACCAACTCTGCATCCGCAGTTTCCCTGGTTAATACGCTGACAATACCTGGTGGAAATACGGATTTATTCCCCACCAGTGGCAACAGTGCCAACGTCAACCGTTTAGGGCTGTTTTCCGATCTCTACTACGACCGCTATAACAACGTATATTACAGCCTCGCCGACCGGGGGCCAGGTGGGGGTGTGATTCCCTACCAAACTAGGGTGCAAAAGTTTTCTTTGGATGTCAATCCTACTTCCGGCGCGATTGGCAATTTCAATTTGTTAGAAACGATTCTGCTGACGAAAGACGGTAGCAGTTTTAACGGGTTGAATCCCAGGCTGCTGAATGGGAATGCGGCAACCCTGGGTTTAAGTTTAGATCCGGAAGGGTTGGCGATCGCTCCCAACGGTAATTTTTACATTTCCGATGAATACGGCCCCTCTGTATATGAATTTAGCCCCAATGGGTCGTTTATTAGGGCTTTCCAGACGCCAAATAATTTACTCGCAAGAGATAGCAGCGGCAACCTTAATTATGTCGATGGTCGCGCCACGATTACCAGCGGTCGTCAAGATAACCGCGGGTTTGAAGGATTAACCCTCAGCCCAGATGGTAGTAAACTATACACCCTGCTGCAAGACCCCCTCGTAAATGAAGGTGCCAGTAACGACGGACGGCGCAGCCGCAACTTGAGAATGGTAGAATTTGATACTGCAACGGGGCAAAGTACGGCGCAATATATTTACCAGGTAGAAGCCCTGGCAGATATCAATTCTCGCATTCCTGGAACTGCAAACGATTTTAGTGCAACTGCCCAAGGGCGTAATATTGGCATCAGCGCCATTACTGCATTAAATAACAACGAATTTTTGGTACTGGAGAGAGACAACCGAGGTTTAGGCGAAGCAGATCCAACAGCCAGTTTACCCGTTGGTAGCAAGCGGGTTTATAGAATAAATCTTGCCGGTGCAACGAATGTCAGCAATATTAGTTTAGCCGGGGCAAATTCATTACCATCGGGCGTGACAGCGGTTAACAAATCGCTCTTCCTCGACATTGCCGATATTTTGAAAACCAAAGGACAAATTATTCCAGAAAAGATGGAAGGTTTGGCAATCGGGCCGCAACTTGCTGATGGTTCCTATGCACTTTTAATCGGCACCGATAACGATTTCAGCGTCACTCAAGGTTTGGTTGGCGAACAGCTTGATGTTTGCACGAATGGTACAAACAGTACGCTAGTGCCGATTGATAGCGGTTGTCCGGCTTCGCAACCTTTGATTCCAACTTATCTCTATTCGTTCAAAGTTAGCAGTGCGGAATTAGGTAACTTTGTACCACCGGAAAAAGTACCCGAACCGACAGCAACCGCTGGATTAGTGTTATTAGGATTGAGCGGTTTTTGGTTGAAAAAGCGTTGAATTAAAATTCATCCTTAAAGCCTAAAACCATTGCAATGGGTTGGAACAAGTAGGGGCACGGCATCAGCCATCTTCTGCATCGCCACCAAGATCTTTGATTGCCGTGCCCAGACACCGCTCAAAAGAACATATGTTAGTTGGCTAGCTGCTTGCGGCGACGCACCATTTGTAATATTGCTACCGTCGAGAGTAAGCCAATAATAGTAGAGGGTTCTGGTACTTTTTCTATTTCCAAATCTTCTTCAAACAAATCGTATTCGGCAATTTCAAATCCTTCATCAGAACCCTCGATTGGGTAAAAATCCTCATCTAAAGGTAAACTATCACCTATCTCCGCACGACCTCTACCTTGACTGGCGCTACTTCCGGAAGGGGGGATAGCAACGCGGTTGTTGCTGCGTCCAGATGATGAAATGACTCGATCGATCCAACTCGCAAATGACGACACCCGCGTATTTACCGCTACCTCGCCGTACCTCGACCCACCGTCGCCGCCAGAAACGACACCAGCCAGCAGTCCGTTAAGGAACAGCCCACCGCCGCTGTCTCCTGGTGCTGAGGTGTATTCCAGGTTGAGCGCGTAGGGCGACCCCATGCGGTTTCCATAAGGCCACTCGGGATTATCGAAGTCTGTGTATAGTATGCTGCCGTACCAACCACCATAGCCATCTATTACATTGTTTCCAGCCCGCTTGCGCCCACCCCTATAGATATCCCCGGTATATCCGGTACCCGTACTACCAAAGCCCACGTAGGTAGTAACTTGTCCCCGTTCGTTTCTGTTTCTGTACAAGTTGCTTGGTGTAACATTCCTCACTGGGCTACTCAGTCTCATCAGAGCGATATCATAGCCTGCATCAAAGCTTCCTTGGGTTGATAGCCATCCGTGATAGGGGACGAGGTTGGTGGTAGTGTATCGCCGTCCGCCAATTGAAAAGCCTAAGCTTCTCGGAAAAAATCCTCGCTCGAAATCGGCTACGCAATGTCCGGCTGTTAGTACCCAACTGGAATTAATTAAAGTTCCCGAACAAGAAAATTGACCGTTATAGTTAATCATGCCGACGCTGGAAAAAGAGTTGGCAAGGTTTGTGTACTGCCAATCGTAGCGATCGTGTCGAATTGTACCAGCTTCAGCGATCGCTCCCACGCTAACTGTCGCCATTATTGCTGCAAACCCCGAACTAGCCCACAAGTTGATTTTCATACTTCTATCCAGACTTTCCTTAATTTGTGAGAAATATTCGCCAAGGCTTTATTTCTCCTTATAGTGAGATAGTATTTGGAAAGTCAAGTTTTGCGAGCGGTGAGATCGCGGAAAAACCATGAAGAAACGGTTAAGATTTGCATACAGGGCTTGATAAAAGCAATAAAGCAAGCCTGGTAAGTGTTTCGGGCTTCTAGGTCTGTGATGGCGAAGCCGATCGAAAGGTCGCGTCAACGTTAAATACACTTAAGTGTGAACTTAAACGATATTTTTAAATGAAACAAATGCCAAATCTTCCATCGACCATCAGGTACTGGCCTGCCCCGACACCCCAATGACGGCGTCAAAGTAAAAATGTTCTTATAGGAACATTATTTATAGCGGATTGCAGTCGTATGAGGTACACCGAAGGTTTGTGAAGCGGCACCCTTAAGGGTGCCGCTTCACAAACGAAGTCAAAAAGCTGTACCTCACTCACTTGCAATCTGCTGTATAGAAATGCTCAATAGCGAGAAACCCGGTTTCTTTAAGAAACCGGGTTTCTGAGGATTCAATAGAGCGATCGCAACCAAAAAAATCCCTTTGCTCGGCACCTTACTTCGACCCGCTTAGGGATCAATCCTTCTGGGAATAACGCTCTGATTCTTTCCTCGTAAACACAGCTGGCTTCTCCATTTCCGAGGTGAGATAAGCAACTGCCATCCCCTGGGAGTTATGCGCCCATCCTACCCTTCCTTGGGGGTCTATAAGGATGCAACCTGCTTCTCCGGTAACTTTCTGCTTGAGAATCTCGATTGCCATTTGTGCTGCCTCGTCTGGATGTCTGTCATCAGACAGCAAATCGACAGCCGTCTTCGCAAGCACTACTGGGATAATCGACTCCCCATCACCCGTCGTCGAGCAAGCCCCGAGTTGACCATCAGCGTACAACCCACAGCCGACCACCGCTGAGTCACCGACGCGCCCCGGTGGCTGATTCGCAACGCCTCCCGTCGAGGTTCCGGAGACTAGGATGCCGTTGGCATCCAGGGCGACACAGCCAACGGTGGCGGGGCGATCCATAACCGCTTCCTGCTTCTCGAAGTGCTGCCGCTGCTCGTAGGTAATCAAGTCCTTTGGTTTGCACATCTCAAAACCATTCTCGCGGGCGAAACGTTCTGCACCCTCTGAAGCTAGCAGCCTGGGTTTCTCCTCCATAATCTTTCGCGCCACCGAGATCGGATGTGACAGTCCCTGAACTGCCACGACTCCCCCCCAAGCTAGGTTATCCCCCTCCATCATCCCCGCGTCTAGGTACACTTCTCCATCGGTGTCGAGAGTCGCGCCCATGCTGGCGTTAAAAGTCGGGTCATCTTCCAGTACGCGGATAGCTGCCTCAACGGCGTCTTTGGCACTACCACCACGGTGGAGTATTGCCCAACCCGCCTCTAATGCTGCCGTACAACCATCAATATTGGCTTTAGCTTTGCCGTCTTCGATGGTTTTTGCTCCACCATGAACGATGATGGCTAGTGTCATATATGGCTCCTTAATCTAATTTTAGTTCTATATGTAGGGTGCGTTAGCGATCGCGTAACGCACCATGACACCATGTTTAGTGTCGTTGCGTAAGCCCTGTATTTAATACCAAATCCGCTGCCATGTTCTCCCTTTTAAATCAACCGCAAAGGCGCGTTAGCGAAGCGATTCGCGATAGCGAATTAGTATGCGAAGAAGAAGAGAAAGAAGATCAGGAGGTTTTGGTATGATATAAGTAAGAATAAATGTTTATGATCGATTTTTGCTTCTATCTGAGGGATAGATGTAATGTAAATTATTACTGTATTTTTGATTACCAAAAACCTTAACTGAGCAATTGCAATCCCTTGTTCTGTAGTTTCTGCTCAATCTGCTGCATTTCCTGGATGGTTTCTCCAGTAGCGATCGCATAAATCTCAGTATATATCTTTCCGTATCTAACTTTCTCCAAAGCCGACAAGATAATAAAATCCTTGCGTTCCAATTCTGGTTTCAACGCCACTAGAATCGAATCCAATGTCCCATCCATGCGGTAGTCAGTGGAATATTTAGCAACTTCCTTTCCCAATCCTAGTAGGGTATGGCGCTGCAAGCAAAGTGGAGTTGAGCCATTGACTCGAAAATTGGCATCGATCGCATAAAATTGTCCGTCTCGATCTTCCAACACGTCGAAGCCAATAACGCCGAAATAACCTCGTCGATGTGCATATTGACCAACAGCAGCTATCATCTTAAAAAATTTGCTCATATCGGTTTCGCGATAGTGAATCAGTCCCCCTAAATAATTGCCTGATTCTGTGACGAGTTGCCTTGTGGTACCGATGAGGGTAATCTCTCCCGCTTTGTTAACGTAGAATTGTACGCAATAGTTTTCTACCGCATTTTTGACAAATTCCGAGACAATAATTGTATCGAGCAATTCAATATCGAGATATTTCCTTACTTCTTCAAAACAGTAGTTTAAATCGCTGGCATTTCTGATAATATAAGTGCCTTCCCCTGAAAGTCCGTGGGAGGTTTTGATCAAATAAGGGAATTGCTCTGGTAACTGGATATCTTTGAGACTGACTTGGTGCAGATTGTAGCTTGAGTACTTCGGGCATTGTATTCCCAAATCGGCTAGGGTTACTTTGCTAAGCAAGTGATAGTGGGTATCTGGATTGACGGCGTGTTTTTCAGGTTTGAGACGATCGAAGGGAAATAAAGTAACGATCTTTTCAAAGCTTAAACTGTGGCTGAGTTCGTCTAAATAAGTCGAGCAATCTAACATTACCGCATTGGTGTAACTAAAGCCAAAATGCTCGCGCCAGTAGTCAATCAGCAAGTTTTGGGGTGGAATAATGACAACTCCTGGAAGCGCATCGCCTAACACAGCAAGATTTTTCCAAGGTTCCTTTTGGCAAATTTTATCAAAGGATGTTTTGGTAGCTTCACTACTACCGTCTTGAATAAAGTATTTTTTCCTGTTGGGGTAAGCAGCCCAACTCGCAGTTGCTGGATAATTTAAAATGAATGCATAACCTGCATCCGTAATGTCAGTAGCAAACAAATCGGAGAAAGAATTACCTTCAAAGTATGGAAAGTCGGATGTCAAGTTCATAAAAAACTGCCTTTGTTTATGCGGAATTAAACCAGAGCAAAAAATTCTTCGGCAACTGAAGGGTGAATGCCGATAGTTGCATCGAAGTCTTTCTTTGTTGCGCCCATGCGAAGCGGTAGGGCGAGACATTGAACGATCTCAATTGCTCCTAGTCCTACCATATGTATGCCTAACACTCGCTCGGTTGTACTATCAACAACTAACTTAATTAAAACTTTCTCTTCCCGTTTAGCCAGACTGTGGAAAAGAGGACGAAATTCAGAGCGATCGCACCTCAAAAAATCACCAATCTTTTCCCGCGCTTTTGCTTCGCTTAAGCCAACTGTAGCCGCTTCGGGAAAGAAACTAACCACGCTGGGAATGCATTCATAACTGATAGTTTGGGGTTGATTACCAAATTGGGTATCGGCAAAAGCTCGCGCCTGGGCGATCGCAACCGGAGTATAAGTCAAGCGATTGGTACAATCTCCAATTGCAAAGATATTCGCTTGTGTAGTTCGGTTTTGATTGGTTACTGCGATCGCATCAACTTCGACGTAGCAATTCCTACTTTTACTAACCTTAACTCCGGCTGCTTCTAGATTCAATCTGCTTAAATTCGGCGCCCGCCCCGTGACGCAAACAACTGTATCTACACTCAATGTATCCGGAGAAGTTCCCGATAGTGTCAAATGCAATTGCTCTCCGTGAATTTGTTCAATTTTTTTAACTGCGCTGTTGTTGATAATTTGAATACCCCGCCTGTTCATGCCCTCAGTAACAGCCCTGCAAATATCTGCATCAAAATCAGATAAAATGCCATCTTCAAGACTTATCAGAGTCACAAACGAGCCAAGCATTCTCATAATACCAGCCAATTTCACGGCAATATAATTGCCGCCAATGATTGCGACATGTTTTGGTTGCTGCTCGAGATCGAATAGTTCCCGCGAAGTGATAGCATATTCAATCCCAGGAATTTGAGGCTTGACGGCTTCTCCTCCCACCGCAATTAAGATTTTTTCAGCCGTAATTTGGCATCCTTCAATGTCTAAAGTATGAGGATTAATCAAGGTAGCGCGCCCTTTAATAAGCTCAACTCCTGCTTTTTCTAACGCTCGCTTATGTAAGTCGCTGAGGCGGAGGATTTCTTCGTTCTTAGCAACCATGAATTGATGCCAATCAAAACTGGTTTGAGGTGGTTTCCAGCCATAACCAATTCCCTCTTGATACAATTCGGAAAAGCTAGCAGCGTATGACATCAGTTTTTCGGGAATGCAACCTCGGATGACACAGGTACCCCCGACTAAATCTTGTTCTGCGATCGCAACGCGCGTACCATACCCCGCCGCCCGCTCCGCAGCAGCAAGACCACCCGGCCCCGCACCAATTACAAAAAGGTTATAATCAAATTTCATCGCTTTATAGATTTAGATTTCAGTTACTAAGTCATAGTTGTGACAGCGGTAATTGGGAATTGGTAATTGGTAATTGGTAATTGGGTTAACAAGGTTTTGCCCTCAGTACAATTACCCATTACCCATTACCAGTACCGCTCGATGTAACTAGCAACTTACGTTACTAGCTGCTAATAAATTCTCGACAGCCCTAGCAATCGCAGCTTCATCCTTAAAGCTTGTCTTAACTAGACTAAAGGAATAGTTTTAGATTAAGTAACTTTGTTACCAACAATACAAAAGATTGGCGTAATGTCAAAGCTGCAACGGCTGCGATCGCTGTCGTTCTAAACTAAAATGATGCCAGAGGGTTTTCGGATATACTTTTGCGCCTGAGCCAGATGGATTTTAGCCAATTGCTTGTAGAAAAAATAGATGCGATCGCAAAACACTGGGTGGAAACAGTTCGCCGCGATCGCCAGATAGCGAGTGCGGACGATTTACCGTATTCAGCTATACAAAATCATCTGCCCGACGTGCTGAGAGCGATCGCAACGGTGCTTTCCCACTACCAGGATAGCGATATCGAAACCATCGTGCAGAATAGTTTGGAACATGGAGTTCTGCGCGCTGCACAAGGTTTCACACCGATCGAAATTGCGCGCGAGTATCGTTTACTACGCCAGACGATCTTTTCTAGTTTAGAAGCCTATTTATTGCAGGGTACGGTTCAAGATGCGATCCGAACTTATAATCTGATAGACGCGACGATTGACGAAGCCATTTCCCAGTGCTTTAAAAGTTATGTCGAACAGCGATTACACGAGCTACAATATCTGCACGCTCAAGCAGAACTAACAAATCAAGAATTGACTCGCTTGGTAAAAGATAATCAAGACAACCTCTCTCAACTAGCTCACGAACTAAAAAACCCTCTCAATTCAATCATTGGCTATTCAGAATTAATTTTACGCTCTTCACGCAAGCACAGTGAAGTTAAAGACACCGTTCCCCATTTAGAACACATCGAAAGAGTGATCCGCAATGGCAGACATTTACTCCGCCTGATCAACGATACGCTGGAAATGTCTCGCTGTGAAGCCGGGAAAATGCAACTGCATCCAGTCCCGACGGATGTGCGCTGTTTAATCAAAGAAGTGTTTGAAATGTTGCAGCCTCTGGCTACTGCGAAAGGGTTACAGATGGAGGTTGATTGCGATGCAGATAGCGGCTTAAGCTGTCCCGAAAAAGTTGTCACAGATCCTCTGCGATTGCAACAAATTATCACCAACCTGCTCAGCAATGCGATTCGCTACACAGAATCGGGAACTGTCCGATTAAGCTGCCAGATGTTACCTAATAACCTCTGGTCTATTGCAGTCAGCGACACTGGAGTTGGGATTGCTCCAGAAGACCAGCCGCATATTTTTGAACCCTTCTTTCGCGCTGGGAATACCGAAAATTATGCCCTCAATAGCACTGGTTTAGGGTTAGCAATTGTTTCGCAGTTAGTAAATCTAATGCAAGGCAAAATCGAACTGGTATCCCAGGTAGGATTTGGCAGCACTTTCACTGTTATCTTGCCTCTAGAAATCAAAACTATTCAATCGGTTGCTTAACTTTCAGAACTTAACCAAACCTATCACCTTTGTTTCTGCTTAGATCCCCCTAAATCCCCCTTAATAAGGGGGACTAAGAATCAGGTTCCCCCCTTTTTAAGGGGGGTTAGGGGGGATCAAACCAACAATATTTGTAACTAGCAACTTGAGTTATCTATAGTTTACAAGTCGAAAATTAATCGATAGAAACCCGGTTCCTTTACTCACATCTTGCACCTACCCGATAAACAGCCCTGAAATAAATTTCACATCTGAAAGCTTAAGTTAGCTAAAGCTAACTAAAATCAAGGTTTTAACCCGTTAAAACGGGTTTTAGCTTCCTCGCTGTCAAATTTATTTCTGTTGGCTCTGGTGCAAGATGTGAGTTTAGGTAAAACCCGCCCCTACAGCATCAAAAATTATACACAACCTCAGCTAGCGGACATCATATTATCTACGACAATGTAGCCTAAACTCAGACTTTTATCAGATTAAAATATCCCAGTTACCTGCTCAAACAATGTAATTACGTTGCGGCTGAGAATCAAAATGGAATATTTACAATACTCAGAGCAAGAAGCTTACCTTCTGTCCTTAGCTGGCAGACTGCTGCTAGAGAATAGTGTGAGGACTGAGGGAGTCCACCAAGCAGTCGATCGACTGGCGAAAGCACTTGGCATTGAAGTGCGGGTGTTTGTGGAGTACAAAGCGCTGATGTTGACCATAAAAACGGGCTACCACTTCTCAGCGCGCGTCAGCACACCTGTTCCGCTGATGAAAATCGATATGGCTTTGACAAATCAAGTGCTTCACCTGATCGAAGAAGTGGAGAAAACCGGAAAAGAACAACAAGATGCGATCGCTCAGCTAGAGAAAATCAGACAGACACCACCACTTTACCATCGCTGGCTAGTTGTACTCATGCTAGGACTGGCAGCAGGAGGATTAGCCAAAATTTTTGCCGGTGACTGGTTGTCTTTTGCGATCGCGGGATTTGCCACCGCCATCGGAGTCATTCTCCGGCAGGAATTAAGCAAGCGGCAATTCAACTTTTTCTTAATTATCTTCGCTGCCGCCTTTGTCGGGGGCATTTTGTCAGGTGTAGCAATTCGACTCGGTTTGACTTCTACCCCTGAAGTTTGCCTATTGGTACCCTCGATGATGTTGGTTCCAGGGGTACATCTGATTAACGCCGTATTGGATATGGTTGAAAATCATATGTCCGTTGGCATTGCCCGCTTAGGTTTTAGCTTGATGACACTGGGAGCAATTTTATTTGGTTTGCTACTCTCAGCCAACTTAACTGGAACATTAATCGCCGTCAGCAGCAACATTACAGCACTATCTTTGGGTGAAGATATTATCTTTGCCGGATTGGTAGCAGCCGGTTTTGCTGTTGCCTTTAACGTTCCCAAAAAGATTTTGTGGGCTTGCATCCTTTGCGGGATGATTGGGCATGGGGTACGACTTTTATGCATTCAGTTTGGACCCGGAATAATTTGGGGTAATTTAATTGCCTCTACCGTTGTCGGCTTAATGGCAATGTATTTTTCTCGGTGGTATAAAAGCTCAATTGCAGCTATTTCCTTTGGGGCGGTAGTAGGAATGATTCCTGGCATCTTTGCCTTTCGCGCTGGCAGTGGCTTGATTCAAATCATGACTTTAGGCAGCAATGCGGAATTGCCCCTAATTGCTAATACCATCGTCATGACTGGTACGGCTGTGCTGATGACCTTGGGCATTCCCTTGGGGATAGGTATTCCCTCTATCATCTTTGGGCGGCGTCGCTAGTGCCATAATAAAAAAACCTCACCCAGTTGTTGCGTAGGGACACGGCATCATAGATATCTCGGATAAACAGATAACTTTGATCGTGCCGTGTCCCGGCTGATGATTATGGGTAATCGACCCGACATGATATTAGTCTTGTAGGGGCGGGTAAAACCCTCCACCTTTGATCCCAAGCCCATTGTTTTGATCAACCCGCCATGAGCGCGATGCTATTGAGGAGAATTCATCATATCTTTTAATCGCAAAGATGCCTTAACTCTCGCCAATAATTCATCGTAATCAATTGGCTTACGGATGAAGTCATTAGCTCCTAAATCTAATCCTTTGGCTGCATTAGCATCTTCATAAGCCGTAATCATCAGAATCGGAATAAAAGCAAGTTTTTTATTTTGCCGAATCCGCCGAGTTACTTCATAACCATCCATTCCAGGCATCATCGCATCCATCAACACTAGATCCGGGGGTGATGCTTCTACTTTGGTTAATGCTGATTTGCCATTTTTAGCAACATCAACCTCATAACCTTCGTCTGTCAAAATCGCCTGTAGCAGTGCCACATTATCTTCTATGTCATCAACAACCAGAATCCGCTTAGCTTGACGGTTAGATTGAAAAGAAACCATAAAATAAAACCTCTTATAAATAACAATACAGATAAAAATTGTTAATTTTTACCATGTTGTTCTTATATAATTGCTATTTTATGGCTTGTTTCCATCTTCCCTGAAGCGTAATTTCCAATTTTCGCATCTCGTTTAAATTGAACGCTGACTTAAACATTACAATTTTTACAGCTACTTAAGGAAGAGTTTTTTGTTAAATTTGATTTGTGACTATCAATACAAACGCAAATCTACGCCGACACCCTGAAGGGTGCGGCTACACAAACTGAGCAACGCCTTCGCGGGCTAAAGCTTTTAAAGCCTGCGGAGGCAGGCTTTGTTTGTATATTCACGTCTTGCACCTTGACTAAAAACCGGGTTTCTTGCAAATAGCTCAGCTTGAAAGCCTAGATTTCTCGTCAAGAAACCCGGTTTTTGAAAGCTTGTTGATAATGTTGCAAGATCTGAGTATACTCACATCTTGCACCTACCCGATAAACAGCCCTGAAATAAATTACTTGCTCAAAGCTTAAGTTAGCTAAAGCTAACTAAAATCAACGTTTTAACCCGTTTCAACGGGTTTTAGCTAAAAGCTGCGAAATTTATTTCTGTTGGCTCAGTGCAAGATGTGACTATAGCGACACCCTGAAGGGTGCGGCTACACAAACTGAGCAACGCCTTCGCGGGCTAAAGCTTTTAAAGCCTGCGGAGGCAGGCTTTGTTTGTATAGCGACACCCTAAAGGGTGTCGGCTACTCAAACGCAAGCATCAAGCATTCCTGAGAGGTGCTTTCCATCGCGAATAGCATGACCTTCCAAGTCGTTATTGAAGTAAACATAAACGTCAATTCCCCCTTGCATAAACTCGCGAATTCGAGTTGCCCAAACTGATAACTCTTCATCGCTGTAGCCAATTCCCCATCGCCCACTATGCATTCGGATATAAGTCCAAGGTGCGGTAAGGCGGATATCGAGGGGAACTGTGGGACTGACTGGTAAGCAAAGGGCTGCACCGGCGCGTTCTAGCAATTGATAAACCTGTGGATTCAGCCAACTATGGTGACGAAATTCAAAAGTATATCGTTGTTGTGGATACGTTTGCAGCAACTCTAAAAAAAACTCAAGCCGCGAGCAATTAACAGACCAAGTATGAGGAAATTGAAACAGAATCGGGCCAAGCTTTTCTTGCAAGCCAGATGCCCGTTCCATCAGCCGAGATAAAGGCTCAACTGGGTCTTTTAATTTTTTCATATGGGTGAGATAGCGGCTACCTTTAACCGCAAAAAGAAAGTCTTGGGGACTTTGCTCGCGCCAAGTTTCAAACACAGATTTTTCTGGCAGACGGTAAAAGGAATAATTTACCTCTACAGTGGAAAAGTGCTGCGCGTAAAATTCAAGTTGCTGCTCGCCGTGCAACTCTTCTGGATAGAAAATACCCATCCAGTGTTTATAAACCCAACCGCTAGTGCCGAGAGACAGCATGTATGTCAATTAGTTGCAACAATCGCTGCCGTAAATTCTCTAACCTCAAGCGTTCAGTTGCCGAAATAAACGCGGCTTCGGGATACTGTTGCTGGGCTAAAGCTAGAGTTTCCCTATCTACCCGATCGATTTTATTAAAGGCAATCAAAGCTTTTCCTGGAAGCGCTGGCATTTCTTTTAAAACCTCTTCCACCGAACTGATATGACTTGCCCAAGCAGGATGGGAAAGATCGACCACATGCAGCAGCGCATCCGCTTCTGTCACTTCTTCTAAAGTGGCGCGAAATGCATCCATTAGCGGTGGCGGCAGTTCGTGAATAAACCCAACTGTATCTGTTAAAAGAATCGATCGCCGTTCCTGGGTTTTCTGGTCTACAATTACCACCTTTCGCGTTGTTGGATCGAGGGTGGCAAACAAGCGATCGGCTGTGTAAACTTCAGCATTAGTCAACACATTTAACAGGGTAGATTTCCCGGCATTGGTATAACCAACTAGCGCAATTGATGGAATTTCTTGCTGTTGTCGCTGTTGTCTTAAGCGGGCGCGATGGGCTTGTAATTGGTTGACTTCTTGCTGTAGTTGTGCAATTCGTCGTTGAATCGCTCGGCGATCGCTTTCTAGTTTAGTTTCACCAGGCCCTCTAGTACCAATTCCCGCCCCTAGTCTAGACATCGCCTGACCTCGACCCCGCAGCCGAGGTAGCATATATTCCAATTGAGCGAGTTCTACTTGCAATTTACCGGCTTGAGATTGAGCGCGTTGAGCGAAAATATCTAAAATAATTTCAGTTCGATCTATGACTCGGATGCCGATTAAATCTTCTAAGTTTCGCGCTTGCGAGGGTGAAATATCGCGGTTAAAAACAATCAAATTGGCGCGAACTTGATGGGCTAATTGGGCAATTTCTTCGACTTTTCCCTGCCCGACAACGGTTTGAGGATGGGGATGCGATCGCTTCTGTTTCACCGTCTCAACTACCTCTCCTCCCGCACTCTCAACTAAGCGCACGAGTTCATCTAAGCGATCTTGAAACTGCCGATCGGTCATATCTTCAGTCATTAACCCAACTAGCACCACGCGATCGCTCTTTGTTCCATCTTGAAATTGATCGGTTTCAAATCCTGCTTCCTCTAACTCTGCTTCCCATTCTTCAACTAAATCATCGAAATCTTCCTCGATCAAGTCATCTAAACCCAGAGGAGGAGAAACCAGCCAAGGCGTGTCTAAATCGGGTACGAGGTGAGCTAAATAAGCTTCCTTAACATCCCCATCACCATTGCTAGTTGGGATTAACAACACCAAGGCATCTAAGCGTTGACGTGCCATTGCCATCAGTGCTAATACATCGGGTGCATCTCCTTTAAGTTGAGTCGCAACGCAACGAATCCCACTCAAGCGTTTAGCACTATGGCGAGGCATATCTTGGGTTGAAATTTGAGTTTCTTGGGGCGTACCAACTCCGATTCGGACTACCTCCCCGCGTCGATTAATATAGGCGCAAAGTGGGCGATCGATTTCTGTACTAATCGCGGTTAAGTGTTGAGCAAATTCGGGAACTAATAAGCGATCGCTTGGCTGTCGCTCCTCACAAAGTTGCTGTAGTTGTTTGATATGACTCGATTTTAATCCTTTAATATTGCCGTAAATTTTATCCATTGAAGTCCTTTAACAGTTGACAGTTGACAGTTAATATTTGTTAGATGGCTAACCGTCAGAGGCATAACCAGCAGGGATAATGGTTTGGCTGGCGATCGCGCCACTCAAATCGATGTCTAATGGAGTGACCTCCGTCAAAGAAGCCCACTGGAGATTTGTCTGGTACAGATTCGCTTTAGTCAGGTTTGCCCTCACTAACATTGCCGCTCTGAGATTGGCGCTGGAGAGATTGGCTTCGCTGAGATTTGTATGGCAGAGATCTGCGCCGTGCAGGTTGGCTTCGCTAAGATTTGCCTGATGTAGATTTGCTCCATTTAATAGGGCTTTGCTTAAATTGGTTTTTGACAAGTCTATATGAGCAATTTCTGCGTGACTTAGCCTGACTCCAGTTAAATCTAAGCCGCTAAAGTTTCTTTCTCCGGCTGCGTATCGTCTCAAAATTTCGTCTCTATCCATATTCAGAACTATAAGTGCAAGTCAACACTGTTACCAAGCAGGATAAATGCGATTCGCTCTAGCAAACGTCTACCGCTAGGATAGGGTAATTTCTTCGCAGGGCAGAATTTTTGTTAAGCTAACTTGTGTTCTGCAATACATGCGAAATAGGACGCGCTGGATGCCAAGATATTGCAGCCAAAGATCAATTGCTGCGTAGGGGCACGGCGTTAGAAATTTTGGTTTGAAAAGCCGCGATCTTCGATGCCGTGCCCCTACCAAGATCGTTGATTTGGTGATGCTTAATCGCAGCCTTGGGGCAGCACAAATCTTGACCATCCCTATTTTAGGTGCGAGGTGGGGCTACCAGGTAGGCGCGGGACAAGCTCTCTTAAAATAATGTTCTTCCTTGTCGTCCTTCTCCCCCTTGTCTCCCTTGTCCCTGTATTGGACTGTCCCATCTTAGGTTGGTAGCGCGAGGTGGTTTAATTTTGATAGCTATATCCTTGACAAAGCAATGATTAATCGCAATTCTCTGGAAAATGACCTCAATCGCTGGCATAATTTTATCCGCATGTCGCCGAATGAGCCAAAGGGTTACGTTCAGCGGGGGATGGTGCGATTTAAACTCGCCCAAATTAACGAATCGATTGCAGATTTTGACACGGCTGAACAATTAGATGCGCGTCTGACTCCTTATCTATGGCAGCGGGGCTTATCTTATTATTATGCTGGCAGATTTGAAGAGGGTGCGAAGCAATTTGAGATCGATTTAACCGTCAATGCTCAAGATGTAGAGGAAACTGTCTGGCGGTATTTGTGTCAAGCGCGTTTTTTGGGGGCGAGTGAGGCGAGAAAACTGTTGCTGGTGGTGAAAAATGACCCGCGCTTGGTGATGCGCCAAGTGTATGAATTGTTTGCGGGAAATTGTACTCCCGATGATGTGCTGGTAGCAGGAAAAAAAGATGGCAAGCGGGGTAATTTTTACAGCCATCTTTATTTGGGGTTGTATTATGAAGCCCTGTCGAATACAGAGTTAGCCAAGGAGTATATTGTCACCGCGGCTTCTCAATACCCCCTCGATGATTATATGTGGCATTTGGCTTGCGTACACCAAGTTTTGCGAGGATGGGAGTAGATTCTGCTGGTTGGGTTGAGGGACAAAACCCAACCTACTCCAAGAAAAGTTTATTAACAGGTAATATGATGTCCTTAAGATTACCCATATTTAAAAGCCGGGACACGGCACAATTAACGTTATCTATTTGTCCAAGATATTTCTGATGCCGTGTCCCTACGCAACGACTCTGTGCAGTTTTTTTATTATGGGCAATTCAACGAACATCATATAACTGTCCACTGTCCACTATCCACTATCCACTGTCCACTGTCCACTGTCCACTGTTGAACTATTACCCATGTGGAAATATATCTTTAAACGCTTGTTGAGTCTAATACCAGTCTTGTTGGGAATTACGCTTTTAGTTTTCGCCCTACTGCATCTGATTCCCGGCGACCCAGCGACTGTTTTATTAGGAGAAAGAGCGACTCCCGAACAAGTTGAAGCGATGCGACAGCGCTTGGGTTTAGATCGACCTTTGCCGCTACAATACCTGGTTTTTTTAGCTAATATACTACGCCTTGATTTCGGCACGAGCATTCTCAGCGGTATTCCCATTATTGAGGAAATTAGCAACCGCTGGCCTGCTACTTTTGAATTATCCGTTGCTGCTATGTTAATAGCCATTTTTCTGGGAATTCCAGCTGGTATCTTCGCAGCAGTTCGGAAAAATACCCTGTTAGATAACCTCACCATCAGCGGTTCTTTGATTGGCGTTTCTCTACCCGTTTACTGGTTAGGATTGCTGCTAATTTACCTATTTGCAGTTAACTTACAATGGCTCCCTCCTAGCGGCAGAATTAGCGTTGATGCTGGATTTAATTTTCAGCCAATTACTGGCTTTTATGTTTTTGATTCAATCTTGAGATTTGATATAATATTATTCTTAGATGTGCTAGCGCATTTAATTCTGCCTGCCCTAACTTTGGGAACAATTCCTTTAGCTATTATTGCCCGAATCACGCGCAGTGCTATGTTGGAAGTTTTATCACAAGATTACATCCGCACCGCTAGGGCTAAAGGTTTACCGGAATATTTGGTAATTTTCCAACATGGTCTAAAAAACGCATTTTTACCCATCAGTACGACTATTGGCTTGCAATTCGGTACGCTGCTAGGGGGCGCTATTTTAACTGAAACGATTTTTGCTTGGCCTGGAATTGGTTCCTGGATATATGAGGGTATTCTGGCGCGAGATTATCCAGTTGTACAAGGTGGTGTGGTATTTGTATCTGTATCTTTTGTAATTGTTAATTTGATCGTTGATATATTTTATATGTTTTTAGATCCCAGGATTCAGTATAAATAGCGTTATCGCTTACGGTGCGTTACACTGCGTTAACGCACCCTACTATTTTATGAACAGTTATCGCTTACGGTGCGTTACACTGCGTTAACGCACCCTACTATTTTATGAACAGGTGAATGTATTTCAACGGTTTTGGCAATCTACGTCGGGTAAGATCGGTTTTATCTTGGCGCCGAGCGTGGCATTATTAGCGCTGTTTGCGCCTATTTTATATCCCTACGATCCGGCTACAGATAGGAATTTTCAAGTCAGGTTGCAGCCTCCCAGCGTTCAACATTGGTTTGGTACTGATGGTTTGGGACGGGATATTTTAGTTTTGGTATGGTACGGTTTACGCACGTCTCTAACTGTAGGCGTGGTATCTGTAGCTTTGGGTTTAATATTTGGATTGTTGTTGGGATTGGTGGCGGGGTATTTTCGGGGGAAAATCGATCTTGTTATTGGCTGGATAACTGATATTTTATTGGCTTTTCCATCGATATTGCTGGCGATCGCTATCGTAACTGTATCCGGCCCCAGTCTGCAAAGTGCGATGCTTGCCGTCGCTGTTGTCCAAATCCCGATTTATATCCGCTTGACCCGCAGTATGGTACTATCTTTGCGCGAGCAAGAGTTTGTCCAAGCTGTTCAAGCTTTGGGCGCGTCTCCGATTCGCATTCTTTTTTACCATATCTTGCCCGGAAGTCTGGCACCTTTAATCGTACAAGCTACCCTTTCCATCGGCACTGCTACTCTGGAAGCAGCAGGTTTGGGCTTTTTGGGTTTGGGCGCGCAACCTCCGACGCCAGAATTAGGGACGATGTTGGCGGATGCTTTTAAAGGCGGTTATTCTCTTACTTCGCCTTGGACTACTATTTTCCCCGGTTTGTTTATTACCCTGACTGTCTTGGGGTTTAATTTGTTGGGCGATGGTTTGCGGGATGGTTTGGATGTGCGATCGCAACGCTAATTGCTCATTGCTAATTGCTCATTGCTAATGGCTAATTGCTCATTGCTAATTGGCGATCGCATCATATATCTCGATTGGTGTAGGGGCGGGTTGTCGCAAGAATATAAACTCGCCCCTTCTGGTGATTCTACGAGGCTAAACCGTCGCCTTTCTTGAGGATTTCTTTCAAGAACCAGCGGTGTTTTTGGTGAACTTGCACGAGTCTTGTATAAAGATCTGCGGTGCCGATGTCGCCTGCGGTAGCGGCTACATCTGCATCTTTGTGCATTTCCGAGATAATTAACTCGTGGGTGGCGATCGCTTCTGCAATCATCTCCCGTACCGATAGTTTACCCGCCGATGCCGTCACCGTTGCTGTGGGAATATATTCTGCTGGGTCGGCAACTGGGCTACCATCAAGCATTAAGCTGCGCTCTGCTAACTCGTCTATCATCGCAAACACTTCGGCGCCTTGTTCCTCAAACAATAAATGAAGATCGCGGAATAATGGCCCAAAGGTCAGCCAGTGGTATTTTTTGTAATTAAGGTAGGCAATTAATGCATTCGCTTGTTGGCGGTTAAGGGCTGTAACTAATCCAGTTTGTTGAGTTTCAAGTGTAGCGGTCATAGTTTCCTCGTTGATATTTAAGGTAAAACTTTTCTTCGCTCCCAGACATAACCGCAAGCGGTGGTGCTGGCGATATTTACTCGCGACTTTTGACTTTAGAATTGTAACGCTCAGTCCGGTTGGATCGACAAGCTGGCAATTCCTGGGTGTCATTCGCTTATTTAAATCATACTCATAACGACTACGACTTGCAAGCACAAATGTCAGCGAAGCTTGACAATAGAGAGGATTAACAGAAAGCCAATTTCCAGCACGTAGCTGATGAACACGCTGGGATTGAGGATACCATCCCACAGCAGGCCGTTGCGTTTTGGTTTGTCAGTCCGCTTAAACACGCGACTCCAATCGCCAAAGATAGCAGGGCCGCGTAGATTATACTCGGTGACTAAAATGCGTTCAAGTTCGGCGGCGCGGGGGTAAAAACCGCGTTGGAAGTGCTTCCACTGACCTTCTAGCACCCAGAAAAATACAGGAATAGCACAACCGAGTAAAGCAATCAAGCTTTCCTTTTCTTGCAGTGCTAGGGCAACAGCCGCACCCGTCCCGGTAATGCCGAGAGCTTTAATCAGCCAAATTTGTCGATTGTAGTCTTCAATTGTGTTTTGGATGAAAAAATATTCTTCTTTAAGCAGAATTAGCTCAAATTCTGCGATTGACTCAAACTCCTGGTTAACAGGTGTAAACTTAGACATGATGCAGCCCCGATCATACTGAAATCAAGGTATTCCCAAGTATTGTACTGCTGGAAGTTAAGAACGATAGTGAGGGGCTTGAAACAGCATCTCAATCAGTTTTATAGAGCAATTCGCGAAAGCCCAGCGCCTTCAGGCCGGGGTGACAGCGCGAGACTTAAGTCTCGCGAATATTGCCTTGAATAACCAAATTAAAACTTAGATTGTGCTACTTGAAAACTAGCAATGAACGAGATATTATTGTCGGATAAGTTGTCTAATCCCCAATGTAAATTGCTAAGAAACTATGTTTACAAGTTGAGGCCAAACATTGTCCAAAGCTCGAAGATGGAGCAATGGATAAGTATGCTCAGATGCCACTACAATTGGTGTTTGGGTGACAGGATTAGCCAATACAACCAACAATTCATCCAAGGAGAATACAGCAACTTAAGAACAAGAGCTTCCGCCAGTCCGTTAACTTGTTTCGTTAGCAAGAATGGTGCGACAGGAGAGCCGTGGAAAGACACTAAAAACAGCAAGAATCCTCGCCGCAGCGCTGGCGATATTCAGATTACCGCGTTGCCGCAACTAAAAACTGCTAGACCTTGGTATGCCGGGATTGATTCGACAGTACTGCAACAAAACGTCAAGCGTCTGGATATTGCCTATAAAAACTTCTTTGAGGGTAGAGGTTTTCCTAAGTTTAAGAATCGCAGCAACTTCACATCGTTTACTTATACGATGGGGGTGAAATCCTCTGGGAGTAAGATTTATTTACCCAAATTGGGATGGATGCGGTTTTACAACTCCAGACCGATTCCGGATGGTTTTACAGTTAAAGCAGCGACAATTCGCCAACGACAGGATGGATGGTATGTATCGGTCAGGATTGAGGATAAAACCGTACCAGATGTAGTTGCTAGATCTTTAACGCAAGTTAAATCTGTTATCGGATGCGACTTGGGAATTACCAAACTCGTACACATGAGTGACGGCTATCAATTTGCTAACCCTAAGTTTGGCAATAACAAGAAAACTAAACGTTTTCTTAAAATCAGACAGCGACGGGTTAGTCGCAAAGTTAAAGGTAGCAAGAGCCGAAAAAAGGCGTCCCAGAAAGTTGGACGCCTACATAAAAAGATTGCGGACAAGCGGCAAGCTTATCAATGGTGGGTAGCGAAAACTATTGCCAGCCGACGAGTGGATGCTATTGCCTTGGAGGATTTAAACGTCTCCGGTATGTTGCGCCGATGTCGGGTGAAGAAAGATGAAGAAAGTGGGAGGTTTTTACCGAATGGGCAATCTAGAAAAGTTGGCTTAAATCGTGCTATTTCTGATGCCGCTTGGAGTGAATTAATCTTAAAAATTGAGTATCTCGCTGCGAAGCAAGGAAAGGTTGCTGTTAAGATTAATCCGAAACATTCCAGCACTGAATGCAGAAAATGCGGACATATTGACCGCTCAAACCGCGATGGTGAAAAGTTCATTTGTTCGGCTTGTGGATTTTTCGCCCATGCCGATATTTCTGCTGCCAAAACTATCAGGGATAGAGCGTTGGAAATGGTACGTGGGGACTCCGCGAAACCTGCGGGTAAGACCGCTAAACGCCCAAAAGATTGTAAGGAGAAATCACCGCGCCCTAGCGGCAAAGGCGGTGAGCCTGGGAACCTTGGCAACAAGGATATTAAGACCGCAATGTCTTAAGAATCCCAAGGGCTTTAGCCAGGGGAGTGTCAACGTAACAAATGGCCTCAAGATAACCGTTCATGAAGTTTCAAAAGTTGAGTTTTGCCGTTCTTTTAATAGCTGCACCCTTGGTAACGATTCAAGCAGCGGTGTCTCAAGTAATTTCACCGCGTCAGTCTGACTTGATATGTCCCAGCGATTTACCAGGGGCGATCGATGCGATCGCATCTCGTCCCCAATTCTCCCGCGCCCGCTGGGGTATGTCAATCGAAACTTTATCTAATGGTCAAACTTTATACAGCCGCGAAGCCAATCGTTATTTTATCCCCGCATCTAACGTCAAACTATTAACAACTGCCGCAGCTTTACGCCAATTGGGCGCAAACTATCGCATTCGCACTTCGATTTATGGGAATGAAAACCTCTTGCGCGTCGTGGGAAGAGGAGATCCCAGCTTAACGGATGCAGAATTAAGAGATTTAGCCAAACAACTGAAACAACGGGGAATTCGCCAGGTAAAGCAATTAATTGTGGAAGATGGTTACTTTCAAGGACAACTGCTTAACCCCGATTGGGAATTTGGCGATGTTTATGCATCTTATGGAGTTTCTGTCAATAGTTTGATTCTAAATCAGAATGCGATCGCGCTAACTCTGTCGCCCCAAGAAGTAGGACAACCTTTAAAAGCAGTTTGGGGCGAACCTTTAGCCGCGCTGCAATGGGAGTTAGAAAATCAATCGATTACCGTCGCGAGTGGGATGCCAAGTTCGGCGGCAGTTAACGGTATTTTGGGGCAGCCAGTTTTGCAAATTCGCGGGCAATTAGCGGTTGATGCTAAACCCATAACCCAATTTTTGGCAATTCGAGATCCGGGCAAGTATTTTTTACAGCATTTACGGATAGCTTTAGCAGCAGAAGGGATTGCAGTTGCCCAAGCTTCTGTTACGTCTAAAGCTGGCAATGCAAATGAACCGGAATTAGCATTTGTGGAGTCGCCAAACTTAGCTAAATTAATTGCGGATACGAATCAGCCGAGCAATAATTTGTATGCCGAGGTGTTGTTGCGATCGCTAGGCATTTCTCGTAATACCAATTTCCCCGACTCTGCGGCACAAGGATTAACTGCAATCAAAGATACTTTAACCCAATTGGGAGTAGATGCATCGGGTTACGCGCTAGCAGATGGCTCTGGACTTTCGCGTCACAATTTAGTGTCTCCAGAAGCCTTAATTCAGACGTTAAAAGCCATGTCAAGATTGCCAGAATTCAATATTTTTCGAGCATCTTTACCCGTTGCCGGAGTTAGCGGCACGCTCTCGAATCGATTTAAAAATACACCTGCCCAAGGGATTGTACAAGCGAAAACAGGCACGTTAAGCGGTAATACGGCTTTATCTGGGTATGTGGATGCGCCGAATTATCAAACCGTTGTTTTCAGTATTATTGTGAACCAATCGGATCGATCTGCTACACCGTTACGTCAAGCTGTGGATGAAATGGTAGTTTTATTAACTCGTTTAAAGCGTTGTTAAATTTTTCCGTAACGTATCGATCGTTACAACAGCATTCTTTTTGCTCGGAAATCATAATTAAAGAGAAGGAAAGCTGTTTATGGCAACATACAAGGTTACTTTAATCAACGCTGGCAGAGGTTTCCAACAAACGATTGACGTTCCTGATAGCGAGTCGATTCTGGGAGAAGCTGCCGAATATGGGATAAAAATTCCTTTCGAGTGCGTTGTGGGTGCTTGCGCTACCTGTCAAGGAAAAATCATTTCTGGGACAGTAGATCAATCCGAACAAATGTTTTTAAGCGAGAAACAAGTTGCCCAAGGGTACGTGCTGACTTGCGTTGCAAAACCAACTTCTGACTGCACCCTTGAGGTAGATTTGGATGATTATTTGTAACGTCAGGAATGCGATCGCATTGTAACCGGGGGTGGTGCGATCGCCAGCGCCACCAATTCTTTAGTTTCCTCGATCGTCAGCTTTGGATGAGTCCAGAGGATTTCCCATTCTTCCCCCGATCCAACTAGCTCCATATCATTATCTAATCCTGGTCGTCCCAAAGCTTTAATCATCAGCCTCGCCAAAATACATTGACTCGCAACTTCCGTCATCACGACTCTGGTCACCACTTCATCAGTGCCGTCGATTGGTTCTTGGTCTATAGATGCTATTTTCATAGACTTTTTGACGCTTTACCCTATAAGAGTAAAACTCTGTAGCTGACAGCGTGGTAATAATGGTTACGGAAAAGCGATCGCGCGCTTCAATTCAAGCTTCCCCCTCTGGCTGGGGTTTCTGTTGTGGTTCCCCAAAATGTTTACCCGTTCCCGTGTACGCTGCTTGAGCTAGCATAGTCGCTGCCATATTACTAATCGTGCGATTTTCCTGAGCAGCTCGATTAGCAATGATCTCGTAAACTTCCGGTTCTACGTAGGTCGTGATGCGCTTTAGGTGCTTAGCAGGCAAGTCTTTTATCTCAGTTATTCGCAACACTTTAATCTTACTCCGTGCTATACCGATTTACCCGTTGACTATTTACGTTACTCAGTGCTACACTGTGCTATACAAATGGAAAAACCAAACCCCCACCGTAAGAGACGCCAATCAAGAACGGTAGGGGCTTGGACTCACATATTCAAGGTGAAGCTCTATGATATCAACTCCAAAGTCAGTCCCGGAACTGCTGCGGGAAAGCATTCTCGATTTACCGGGCAAACACCCCATCCGCTTGCTTGCGTGCGGCGTTCCAAAAGGTGTAGAAAACGTAGTTAATCAACTGTACGTAGTGCGTTTTGCACAGGTGAGCGAATGGAGTCCGCCTTTACCTTCGCCGGTGAAGGGTGAGGTGATTCGGATTTTAACTCGCTATTGGGTAGAGTAACGAACTAGAGCGATCGCGCATTTTCTCTATTGTGCGATCGCTCTGCTGACGATCGGTAGCTAAACTAGAGTCATCCGATAGCTTTCACAACTGTTTAATGACTTTCTCAACGCGCCTTCCGCCTCAATCAGATCCGCCGCTTTCGCCTCGGCAGACTTTGCCGACAATGTACGATTTACCCAGCGAAAATTTAGAGGAACCAGGTTTGCCTGACGAATTTCATTCTTGGCAATCTCAACTGCTGCGAGAAACTTTTCAGCCTCCCAATTGGAATCGGGATGAAGTGTTCAGTGCGATGGATCTCAATCTTTATTACGATGTCACCCATCCCAATTGGTACAAACGTCCGGATTGGTTTGCTGTAGTTGGTGTACCCCGACTGTATGAGGGGCGCGAGCCGCGTTTGAGTTATGTTAGGTGGCAAGAACGGATCGATCCGTTAATTGTAGTTGAGTTGTTATCGCCAGGTACGGAAGAAGAAGATTTAGGTCAGACGGCGAGACAATTTGGCAAACCGCCGACTAAGTGGCAAGTGTACGAACAGATTTTGCGGGTTCCTTACTACGTTGTTTTTAATCGCTACACTGACGAAATTCAGGCTTTTCAACTCGTAGGAGATCGCTATCAATCCGCTGAATTAACAGAGGCACGTTTACCCATTCCCCGCATTGAATTAAGTTTAGGTTTGTGGCAAGGAAGTTATGAAAATCTTGATCGTTTGTGGTTGCGATGGATGACTCCAAACGGCGATTTAATTTTAACTGCCAGCGAGCGTGCAGAACGATTAGCAGCGAGATTGCGAGAATTGGGTGTTGACCCAAAACAGTTGGAATAATGGGAAGAGATTGAGAGCGATCGCTCTCTGTGACACCCAAATTACCTAAAATTTAATCTGCGTTCTGAGTTTCAATAGATTTAGCTAATTCATCGCGGAGTCTTTTGGAAATATCTCCACACATAAACTCAATCCCACTAATCTCTATTTTCCCCAATAAAATATCTTTGATTGAAATATGGTAAAATCTATATATCTCATCTTTATTAATTTCCTTAATAACATACTCCACATCAGGAGCTAAACCTCTAGCTGTAATGATGATTCCTACATAAATATTTTCCCTTTCTAAATCAAGTTTAAACCCACCCAGTTGTTCTCTGCTAAATAGTTCTGATTGCAGTTTAACGCTAACCCCTGCTTCTTGTTCTCCTGCTAATCCGATCTCATATAAAAGACCTTGTTTTACTCTTTTCTTCTCAATGGTTTTCGCGATAATTTTAATCCTTCCATCAATTCCCCCATCAGCTTTGCCTCTTCTAGTCGGAAGATTAGTTACTCTTGTGCTGGCATCTCCACCCAATACCTCAACAATAGTTGTACCAATCTTTGCCTTTTCATTTGGGGTATAAGCAATAATTTGATTAATCAAAGAATCTACTAACTTGCTCATAAATCGGGATGCCACAGACATTTTGTTTGTTCGGCTGTGAAGCTAATTACTAAATTGATGACCTCCTCAACAGAAGCAAATTCAAGCTTTGTGTATTTTTGTATAACTATTTTTGAGATGGCAATAACCATCCAAGTAGGGATATAAATAGTACAATTTTTTCCTAAGTTTTTTGTTTCTAATATCTGAATTTTTTGCATATAATCATAAGAAGGAAAACTATAAATAGATTTTTCCCTATCTAACTCAGATATCGCTAAATGAGTAAAGGCATTTTCTACAACGCGCTGAGTGCTTGAAGTACCAAAAATTAGCTTTAGAGGCTCAATCAGTTTACTATCAAGCATGTCTTCATCAAAAGATAGTTTGATTTTCGTGCCTAAATCGTTCACGATGGATTTGTTGAGGGCAGCAATTAATTTTCTAGTTGCCATTAGACTATCCTCTTTTTATTTAAAAAGGCCGACTTCGGAGAGTACGCTTTGAAGCTGACTTTGAAATATCTCATCTTGTTCGATAAAAATAGGCGCACAAGCTGCTTTGGAGTTATAAATATAGTATTGGCTCATTAATCCAGCAATTCCTCTTTGCTCTAAAGATGTTCTGATAATCTCTAGATCGGTTTCAATCTCCTGCTCTCTTCCACATCGGTTTGGTAATATTCTGATCGGGATGTTTTTTCTAGCGATCGCTTGAGCAGTTGCGATCGCTCCCAGTTCTTCGGCGATTCTCTCCAACCCTATGGTATCATCTGGGATAATCGGAGCGATCGCGCGCCATCCTTTTCGCTTCGGATCGCATAAATTTTCCAGAATTTTGTAGTAATCATCGGTGTCAGCTATCATCACTTGATAGTTTCTTCCTCCTCGAATAGAGTCGTCTGGTAATTCTTCATACTCAGCTTCTCTAATTTCTATATTTCCATACTTTTTAGCATCTTCTGCTTGTTTATTTCTAATATATTTGCTCATTCTCAAACCACCTGCCAAATCTAACGCCAATACTTTGATTTCCTGTGACGCCAGAAGTAAAGCGGCGTTGGTGGCTATGGTAGTTTTTCCTACCCCACCTTTGGGAGAGTTGATGACCAGTTTGAGCATTGATTGATTTTGATCTGAATCTGAGGATAAACTCAAACCCACTTTACCTTAACAGGCAAAGTGGGAAAAGCATTCACATTATTTGCGAGAAAGTCAAGCAAGTTTAATAAAACTTAATACCGATCTTCTTCTTCGTATTCGGGTGCTTTTGTTTTCTCCGGAATGTTTAATTTGGGTGCTTTATAAGGTTGAGGTGACTCGTCATCCGCCCAGGCGTCTTGGTCTACGTCGTAGTTGTCTACCTTATTATCCTGGTAGGATTTTGCGGGGGTGCGATCGCTCTCTGGTTTGGCGTAGGATCGGTTGGCGTAGCGATCGCGCGGTTGCGATGCTTCGCTCCAGTTTTCCTGCTCTTCGATATCTTCGTCGTAATACCTGGGTTCAGGTGCTTGGGCGGCTTTCCGCAATGGTTGACGCTGCACAGCGGGTTCTTCCCACTCGTCGTCATCCCATTCTGGTTCTGCGGGTTTGGTAGCTTTCATCGGTTGAACGGGTGTACGCAAAGGTTCCCCACTACCTATTAGATTAGCCGGATTGGTGATGGCTTTGGGTCGATAGCCTTCTTCCTCTTCGTCTTGTTCCCAAGGTGCTTTACCCAATCCCAAACGTTCGATGACGCCGACGGTTAATTGAACTAGGCGCTCTTCAGACCCTTCAAATACTATCAGCCGATTTGGGCCGCTGCTGACGATTTCTTCAATTGGTAACTCGTAGGTGCTGATGGTTTCAAAACCGCCAATTCGGTCAGGGAATTGGGGCAGCCCCAAGGAAGCGATAATTAACGAGGTAACCTTTCCATCTTCGGTGTTGAATTTAAAGCCCCGCACCCTGCCCAAGAGTTCGCCAGTTTCGGTAATAACTTCGCTGTTAATCAGGGGGCTGTAGGCTTCAACATCGACATCGTCTTCTAAAACGCTGTCATCATCAACTAATATCACATCGCCAATTTGACGAATGCGCTCTAGCAGCATTGCTCGTGGTACGCTGCCGATGGCTAGTAAGTTTTCGCGCAGTCCCAGCGCTACTACTTCCCGCCTGTCTATATCAACCCACATTTGACTCACGATTCCAAGGCGCTTCCCCGTGTCGCGGGTAATTACCTGAGTTCCCATGATGTCTGAGCGTTGGCGGATTTGTTCAGAAGTCATTATTTGTCCCGAATCCTGGTTTCAACCCTGTTACTATATCAATCTTAAATACAGCCGTTTGCTGGCGATCGCGCACTCAACTATTTGGGGATTGCAACTTAATGCCCACAACTTGGGTATAAGCGCCCCTAGCTTGGGTCACACCAATCACTCGCTCGGCAGATTTTATCATAGGGCCTTTGTGGCTAACTACAATAAATTGGGCTTTGTCTGACTGTTGTGCAATTATTCTAGCTAATCGCTCGACGTTTGCACCATCCAAAAACATATCAACTTCATCAAAGGCGTAAAATGGCGAGGGACGGTAGCGCTGAAGCGCAAATATAAAGCTGAGCGCGGTCATTGATTTTTCTCCGCCGGACATGGAAGATAGACGCTGAACTGGTTTGCCTTTAGGATGGGCAACCAGGTTTAGTCCTCCAGCAAAAGGATCTTCAGGGTTGTCTAGTTGTAGGAAACCGTCGCCTTCGGATAGTTCTAAGAAAATTGTTTGGAAGTTTTGGTTAACGGCGTCGAATGATTCCATAAAGGCACGCAGGCGCAAGGTGGTAAAGTTTTCAATCCGCAGTAGTAGTTCGGTGCGTTCTGCTTCCAGAGTAGATAATTTTTGCGATAGTTCTTCTAAGCGATTTTGAGTGCGTTCGTATTCTTCTAACGCCAGCATATTGACGGGTTCCATTGCTTGCAAGCGTTTTTGCAAGGTTTTGATTTCTTTGTGCAATTCGTCTAATTTTACCTGTTCGGGTACGGATGGCAGAGGGTCGGGTAATTCGGCTTGTTTTTCTTGCAGTTGGGGTTGTAAGGTGGCGAGTTCTTCCTTTCTGGCGGTTTGAGTTTCCTGGAGTTTTTGCAATTCCCATTCCAATTGTTGTTTAGAGAGGTGATGCGATCGCACTTCGTTCTCGGTGCGATCGCGCATTACTTTCTCTTCCCCCAGTTTCTGTTCTACTTCGGTTAAAGCTGCCTTAGTTTGTCCAATTTGTTCGCCGATTGTCGATACTCCCTGCATGACGCTGGACAGTTGATTGTTCGCCTCGATTAGTTGCTGCTGATATCCTGCCAATCGCTGGTTAGATTCCTGAATTTTTTCTTGCGATCGCTCTTGCTGCGATGCTAAATCTCTAATTCTTCCTTCCGCACTGCGAAGCGTTTGTTCTCGTTGATTTAATACCGTTTCCCGTTCTTTAATAATCACTTGAATTTGTTGCCACTCGCTGGGAGTTTGCGATTGTTCTAATTCTGCCAGCGATTGCCGCACCTGGGTTAATTGGGTTTCTTGCGCGGGTAATTCCCGCTCCAAGATTTGCAGGCGTGACTCAGCAGTAGCGAATTCCAAAGTATTTTTAGCTAAAAGATTCCGCGTCCCCTCTTGCTGAGAGATTAAACCTTGAATTTCTTTCCGCAACTGTTCAAACTGCAATTGCTGTTCCCGCCGTTTTGTTTTGGCTTCGTTTACTTCTTGACTCAGATGTTTTGTTTTAACAGTCAGAGAATGAATCATTTCGCCGCAGCGTTCTAAAATCACCTCAATTTCTTCTAATCTTTCTTTCAAAGCTTCCGCTTCCGCCGACTCTGCTGTATCGCTAATCCCAAACCGCAAACCGGAACGCTGATTAACGCTACCTCCCGTCATCGCACCGCTACTTTCTAACAATTCGCCTTCTAAGGTAACGATGCGATATTGTCCCAAATGTTGGCGGGCGCTATTTAAATTTTCAAACACAACCGTACTGCCGAATACGTAACCAAATATCTCTCGATAGCGCGGTTCGCATTCGATTAAATTTACCGCATAATCTATATATCCATTCGCATAACGCAGCGCCGCTGCTGAAGATAATTGCCCCGCGCGAATCTTATTCATAGGTAAGAATGTAATCCGCCCCGCGCGCTTCTGTTTTAAAATTTCAATGCCTTTGGCGGCGATGCTATCATCTTCGACTACTAAATTACCCAACCGCGCCCCAGCAGCAATTTCTAGTGCTAGTTGATAGCGCGGTTCGACTTTTCCAAGTTGCGCTACTAATCCGCAAATTCCCTTCAGTCCGCTTTGTAAAATGATTTGGGCGGCGTAGGTTCCCGATGCTTCTTGTTGCGCTTGGGTTTGAGCTTCGAGTTTATCTAGTTGGCGTTGCTTTTCCCGCTGTTCTTGCAGTAAACGTTTTTGCGTGTCTTGTTGAATTTGTAAGTCTTGTTCCGCAGCGGCTAAAGTTTGGGTTAAAGATTGAATTGTCTGCTCGGATTGTTGCAAAAGCAATTCAAAATCTAGCGCTAGAGATTGTTTGCTAACAATTTGCGGTTCTAGGGATTGTAAAAGTTGGTTTTGTTCATCAATTTGGCGCGACAAGTTAGCGAATCTTTCCCGCAGTTGCGCTTGTTCGGTGCGCTGGGGTTCAATAGTTTGGAGTAAAGTTTCAATTTGTCTATTTAAGGCGGTTTGTTGCTGCACCCAGGCTTCGCTGGCAGATGCGATCGCATCCGCTTCTTCCCTACTTCCAGTCAGTTCCCGCCGCGCTTCATCCCGCAAGGAAATTAAACCAGCCAGTTGATTTTCAACCGTTTCTTTTTCTGTTACTAATTGCTTTAAAGTCTGTTCTTGTTGTTGACTTTCTAGTTGATTTTGTTTTATATTATTATTAAGGCTAACTATTGTTCCATCTAACTCGCGTTGTTGGCGCTGAAGTTGACGCTGTTCGGCTTCTTGAGTGGCGAGATTAGATTGTAAAGCTAATAATTCTTCTTCGCCTAAAGCTTTAACGCGGGCATTTAACCGCTCGAGTTCGACAGTTTTTGAGGCAATTTCTGCGTTTAAATTGATTAGCTGTGCCGTGAGGTCGGTATTTCGGCGATCGCCTGCTTCAATTTGCTCGCGTAAGTTCCAGACTTGATGAGTCAGCTGGCGCACGGCGAGGACGAGTTCCCATAGTTCTTTGTCTTGCAGTTCGGCGCGGAGTTTTTGATATTTTTCCGCTTTAATTCGGTCAGCGGAGAGGCGATCGCGCTGAGCAATTAATTCTGCCTCTACAATGCGATAGCGATCTTCTCCCTCTTTGACAGTATTAAGTGTTTCCTTAGCTTGAGAAATTTTCCGGTCAAACGCCGCCACACCAGCGAGTTCATCAATAATTTCCCGCCGTTCCCTGGCGTTCATCGTGATAATGCTGGTGACATCCCCTTGCAGCACCACGTTATAACCTTCAGGATAGATTCGCAGGCGTTCCAGTTGTTCGTGGAGTTCGGTCAGAGTGCAGGATTCGCCGTTGATATAGTAATTCGAGGTATAACTGCCCTGCTGAGTCACGCGCAAGCGCCTGGTAATGCTCCAATCGGTCGATTTTTGCTCCTGGACTCCCCCCTTAGCAAGGGGGGGCAGGGGGGGATCGGATGCTGGATTTTGCTCTCCCCCCTTAGCAAGGGGGGGCAGGGGGGGATCGGATGCTGGATTTGGCTCTCCCCCCTTAGCAAGGGGGGGCAGGGGGGGATCGGATGCTGGATTTGGCTCTCCCCCCTTAGCAAGGGGGGGCAGGGGGGGATCGGATGCTGCTTGCTCTCCCCCCTTAGCAAGGGGGGGCAGGGGGGGATCGGAGGCTGCTT
>ERZ1066130.134-NODE-134-length-41707-cov-11.319504_pt1 | contig 41707 bp, 32 predicted proteins | sample MGYA00382777_ERZ1066130 | MGnify/ENA primary metagenome ERZ1066130 (study PRJEB33369, sample SAMEA5778360) | biofilm metagenome | biome: Industrial cooling water; feature: Water cooling tower basin; material: Biofilm | place: United Arab Emirates | collected...
GCCCACAGGTCGTACTGGCTCTTGCGACCGCCCATTCGGCTGCCCGAGCAATAGACGATTGGGTTCCCCGGGAGGTAAAAGGCGAGCTGGCTGGCCCGGCCGTAGAACTGCGAAATGACCAGCGGCTCCATCCCCGGGGTTCTGGTGCGGAGATCCTCGCGCAGCCGCTCGACGTGGGCGGCCATCTGATCCGCCCCGACGAGCCTGGACAGCGGGATGCGCTCGCCGACGACCGGAGCACGGGCGATCCAATCAAGCCTCAGCATGCCGAATCCTGAGAGAAGCCCGAAAGCGATCGTGGCGTGCCAGAGCACCTGCGCCGGGGTTTCCGGACGACGAAGCAGGAATCCCGCCTTGGGGCGCGGCGTCGGAATCGATTGCCACCGCGCGAGCGCACCGCAGAACTCATCCATGCCCCGAACAACGGCAATGGCGGCGAGCGGCACGAGCGTGCAGTAGCCGGCGTAGGCCCAATTCCCCTCCGGCTCGGTCTTCAAGCTGACCGCGAGGTAGAACAGCAGAATCGGGAATGCGAAGAACGCAAGGAATCGCCTCGCTTCGGGCCTGTCGGCCATCCTGCTCCACCCCAAGCCGACGAGAAGCAGCGTCGGGCCGACGAGCGCCAACTGTGTGCCCAGGAACTCGAGCGTCCAGGCGGGGTCGTAGCCGGAAGGCTGACCCGAGGGAGCAACAACCACGTCTCCCCCCGGCATTCCCAAGTGTCCTAGCAGATGACGCACGGTGGGCCAATCTCGTTGGGCATTCCAGATCACATTGGGCAGAAGCCCCGCCATGGCAACGCCCGCGACGACCAACCCGCGAAGCCAGACGCCCTGACGACCGCCGTTCCGGTGGCGAGACGCCCACCACGCCGCGAGAATCAGACCCGGGAACCAAAGGAGCATGGTCTGCTTGAAACACAGACCAGCTGCGGCCGCCAGCCCGGCGGCCAGCGTCCATCGGCGTTCCCCCCCCACCACACCGCGCCACACGCCGAGTGCGGCGAGTGTCCAGCAGACTGCGTAGGGCATATCGATCGAGGTGAGGAGACTGGTGCTCTGGAACATCGGCACCAGGTGAACGAGCGCGGCCGCGAAGAACCCCGCACGGCGTTCGCCGGTGACCTCGCGGGCAAGCCAGGCCGCCACGAGCGCGAACGCCGCTCCGCCGAAGACGGCCGGCGCACGGACAGCGAACTCGCTCTCTCCGAACAGCGCTGACGAAGCCGCGATGAGCCAGGCGATCCCGGCGGGCTTGCTGTAGTACGACCAATCGAGATTCCTGGACCATTCCCAGTAGTGGGCCTCGTCTTCAAGCAGGGTGTACGGGCAAAGCCAGGCGAGGTACGCAAGCCGTGCGAGGGCGATCCCCGCGATGAGCAGGGCTGTCCAACGCCACGAAGCGGCCCAGGGGGCGTAGATCCTGCCGACGTTGTCCTGGAGAAGAGTGGTCACGCGAGAGAGTTAGTGCCGAGCAACCGCCCTGAAGGAGAGCAAGGTGTACATCCCCAGCATCCCGACGCCGCCCCAGAGCAAGAAGAGCCCGACATCGCCGTCGTTGTGCGTGAGCTGCTGCCCGCCGGAGATGGTGACGATCGACACCAGCGCGGGGAAGAAGCTCCAGAGATAAACGGTGAGTGGCAGCCGCAGCGAAAGCCGCAACGCTGTCACCGAGCCCGTCACCACCATGACCAGGCAGCACAAGGCCAGCGCCATCCGCTCGTGCTGCTTGCTGGTGATCTCTCGGCCAAGACGATCGACCTTGGACTTGAGCTCCGCCGCGGCCGGCTGTGAATCGGGCTGCTTCGAGGCTTCGTCGACGAGCGTGGCGACGGGCAGCGCCACGAGCCGAGCAGCCGGGTCGTTCGCGGGGATGAGCCCCCCCAGCGCGAAAGTCTGGTACACACCGCCGGCCGAAACCGTGCCTTCGGGCGAGACGGAGGAGGACCGGGCGTCGGACATGACGAGCTGGAACTCGACCGCATCATTGGAAAACTCGTCGCGCGAGGCAGGCTGGAGCGACGCCGCCGCAGCGCTGAATCGGATCCGATCGGCCTGCCCGCTGCCCGGCTGTCGGGTGACGATGACGCGGCCGCCCGACCCCGGCGAGATCTCCCGCGACTCGCCCCCCGCACGCTCCTCGCCCACGCCCGCGGCCTCGATCTCGACGACCCGGCCCTCCGGGTCCTTCAGCGACACGCGGCCTTTGGCTCGCAGTTCGCGGTCAAGCTCATCCGCCACGACCGCCCGGGCGAGGCGGAGCGCGACATCGCGCCGGAGACGATCGATCCAGTTCATGCGCTCCGGCGCCGCGCGCAGCCCGCGAAGCTCGTCGTGCGTCAGGAACTTCGGATCGTCCTCGAACGCGTCGGGAACGTCAACGCTGAACGCCGACGTGAGTTCGTTGCTCGCGAGCCCCTTGCCCTCGCGCAGGGCGACCATGTTCTTCATCCGAACCGTCAGTCGCGTGCGCGAGTGGTCGCCGTCGCCGCTCACCCTCGACAACGCCACGAGCGCGAGATCTGCGGTTCCCTCGGCGATGGGCTTGCCCGTCTCGTCCGTCTCGATCAGCACCGCCCGCTTGAGCACGAGCTGGTTGATGATGTCGCTGCCGGGCTCGGGGGGAACGGGCACCGCCTGGTCGGCGAAGATCATTCGCCGGCCCAGCTGCAGCGCCTCACCCCGCTCGACGTAGTTGGTCAGTAGCCTGGGAACGTCCGCCTTGACGAGCCGCTCCATCCGCCTCAGGAATCGGGGGATGATCTCTTCATTGAGCGCCACGAGCGTGCCCGCGCAGCCCAGCCCGATCACCATCGCCGGCACGAGGAGCGAGCGGTGGCTGATGCCGCCCGAGGCCGCCGCCTGCGCCTCGTTGTCGGTCGCGAACCGGTGGTACACGAGCGTCGCGGCGAAGCACGCGGCGAAAGGAAGGGCATAGGCGAGCATCGGCGGCATGGCGTAGCCCATGTACTTCAGAGCGTCGGCCGCCTGGAGCTTCCCGTCGGCAAGAAACTTGACCGTCGCCGCGAACGAGAGCACGGTCACCAGCACGCCCGTGGTGATCAGCAGGAGCTTGAGCAGCTCCGCTGTCAGGTGCGTCCAGATCGTCCATGGTGCCCGCAAGGCGACTCCCTTCCCGTTCGATCAGACCTTTCGAGAAACCTCGACCTTGCCCCCGGCGACGTCCTTGATCTGCAGCCCCATCGCGAGCAGTTCATCGCGAATCCGGTCGCTCGCCGCAAAGTCCTTCGCAGCGCGGGCCGCCCGACGCTTTTCGAGCAGATCGATCACCGCCGGATCCGGCGCAAGCCCGCCCGTGAAGATCCCGATGCTGGTCGCCTCGGCCTTGGGCGCCTCTCGCTCCAGCACGCCAAGCACCGCATCGAACCTCGAGAGCAGTTCAGCATCCTCGCGGCCGGGCCTTTCCACCGTCGACACGAACTTGTTCACCTCGGCGATCGCGGCGGCGACGTTCAGGTCCGCGTGCATCGCGTCGGCGAACGCCAATGCGGCGCCGTCGCGCAGCCCCTGCCCGGCGGGATTCGCGTTCGATGCGGCCGCCGCGATGAACCGCCGCCAGCGCTCGACCGTCTTCTGCGAGTCCGCGAGCCCTTGCATGGTGAAGTTCGCGTTGGAGCGGTAGTGCGTGCGGATCAGCTCGAGACGGACCGCCGCCGGCTCGTGACCCTTGGCAAACAGATCCCTCGCCGTGAAGAAGTTCCCCTTGCTCTTGCTCATCTTGGTCCCCTCGACGAGCAGGAACCGGGGGTGGAACCACATCCGCGAGAACGTGCCCGACAGCGAGCTCGACGTGTACGCGCAGCACGACTGAGCGATCTCGCACTCGTGATGCGGGAAGATGTTGTCCTCGCCGCCGCTGTGCAGATCGATGATCGCGCCCGGGGCGCGGGCGTCATCGGTGGGAATCCAGCCTTTGGGGCCCGGCGCGGCCGCCAGACGCGACACGCTCATCGCCGTGCACTCGATGTGCCAACCGGGATACCCCCAGCCCCAGGGGCTTTCCCACTTCATGATGTGCGACGGATCCTCCTTCCAAAGAAGGAAGTCCGCGGGGTGGCGCTTGGCAGCCTGGTTCTCCGCGTTGACTCGCCCGCCCTCGCCCTCGCGGAGGCTCTCGAGCGTGTTGCCCGACAGCCGCCCGTACGCGGGGAACGAGGTGACGTCGAAGTACACCACGCGACGCCCCGGCTCGCCGACGACGTACGCGCACCCTCGCGCCACCAGCCTCGAAACCGCTTCGATCATCCCGGCGATGTGCTCGGTTGCGCGGGGCATCAGGGTCGGGTCGGCCTGTGCCTGGATCGCCAGTTTGAGGCCGAGCCGGCGCGCATCCTCCTTGAAACGCTCCTCGTAGAACCGCGCGATCTGGTACGGATTCGTCGGATCGACCTCGACACCCGCCGGCAGCTTCCCGCTCTTTTTCGCCTCCGCCAGACGCCGGCCCGCGACCGCCATCCGGTCTTCGCCGTGCTCCCCGCCCTCCGAATCGTCCGTCATGTGCCCGACATCGGTGATGTTCATCACGTGCGTCACGCGACGCGGCCCGCGATGCACACCCGCCGGAACGCCCGTCGCGACTTCACAGAACGGGCTTTCCACGAACCGACGCAGGACGTCGGCCGCGAGAAACGAACGAAAGTTCCCGATGTGTGCGTCGTCGTACACCGTCGGGCCGCACGTGTAGAACGTGACGTGGGACGGGTCCGCCGGCATGAACGGCTCCGCACGCTTCGTCAGTGTGTTGTAGAGGGTCAGCGGCATCGTTCGGGATGGTAGGACGCGGGACTCAGGCCCCCTGACCGGCCTCGTGCGTCGGGACCACCGCTTCGTCCGCATCCCGATGCGTGAGCTTCACGCGGGTGACGCGCGTCGGCTCGGCGTCGAGCACCCGAACCTCCACCATCCCGTGCTGGAACGTCTCGCCCGCCGGCGGAATCCTCCCGAGCGTCAGCGTGACGAAGCCCCCCACCGTGTCGTATTCCTCGCTCTCGGGCAACTCGATCCCCAGAGCTCGGAGTTCGTCGTTGACGTCCTTGATATACGCGCGGGCATCGACCACCGCCTCGCCCCGGGCGCTGTCCACTTCCACGTCCTCGATCTCGCCCCCGGGCGTTTCGTACTCATCCTGAATGTCGCCGAAGACCTCTTCGATGATGTCCTCGATCGTGACAAGCCCCGCGGTCCCGCCGAACTCGTCCGCGACGATCGCGATGTGAACCCGCTTCTGAAGCAGCTCGCCGAGCAGCTCGCGCACGGTCTTGGTCTCCGGCACAAACAGCGCCGGGCGGAGAATCTGCCTCAGATTGAAGGTCCGCCCGCCGCGGCTGCCGTCGCCGGCAAGCCAACGCATCAGATCCTTCACGTAGAAAATCCCCACGACCCGGTCGATCGTGCCTTCGTACACGGGGATGCGGCTGTGCCCTCCCGAGCGGATCCTGGCCGTCACCTTCCCCAGCTCGTTCGTCAGCTCCATCGCTTCCATCTCGGTGCGGGGCGTCATGATCTGCGCCACCGTGGTCTCGCGGAACCGCACCACCGCCTCGATCATGTCCCGCTCGGCCTCGTCGAAGCGGCCCTCCTGCCGCCCCTCCTCGACCACCGAGAGCACTTCCTCCTTGATTTCCTCCGCCTCGTTCTGCGTCTGGCCGCTCAATCGACGAACCACCTCGTCGAAGAACCTCGCCACCGCCTGCACCGGGATCGTCAGGGCGTGCACGAACCGAATCTGCGGGGCGAACGTGTACACCGCGAGCTCGCCCGCGTGCCTCGCTACGCTCGAGGGAATCACCAGGCCGAAAAGCCAGACCGTCAGCGCCGCGATGGGCACGCCGATCACGACCTCGACCCATCCCAACTGCTCCACGCCCCGCAGGTGGGCGATCCAGAGCGTCGTCGCCACCGCCGCCAGCGCGTTGCACCCAATCCGCAGCAACGCCACCGACTGCGCGTGCCCGGTCAGATCCTCCAGAATCACCCGCAGGTGCCGGTCCTTGCTCACCCGCCCGCGCTGGGCCGCGATCTCCTCGATCGCCGAGCGAGACAGGTCCGAGAGCGCATGCACAAGCGCCGACAGCACGCCCCCCAGCGCGACCGCCCCCAGCGCGATCCAGATCCACGCCTCGCCGATCACGCCTCACCCCCCTGGGGCGGTCGGGCGTACACCTCGCCCACCCCGATCGCCGACAACACCGCGTCTTCCGCCCGGTGCATCCGCGCGGCCGCCTCATCCGCGTGATCGTCGTGCCCGAGGCAGTGCAGCAGCCCGTGAACCGAATACAACAGCAGCTCCTTCGCCGGCTCGTGCCCCCGTGCGCTCGACTGACGGACCGCCTCGTCCAGGCAAACCACCAGATCAACGTCCATCGGGCCCATCGCCAGATCACGAAGGTCGAAGGTCAGCACGTCAGTCGTCCCCGGCACGCCGCTGTGCCTCGCGTGCAGATCACTCATCTCGGCGTCCGCCACCACCCGCACCCGAACCTCACCGGACACGCCCAGTTCGTCGCAGGCCGCCCGGACACGCGAGCCCAGCCAGGCCACCATGTCCGCGCCGCACCGACCGGTGCTGTCGACCACATCGACCACCGTCGGCCCCCGGCCTTGCCCCGCCCCAACCCCGCAGCATGTGCATCCCGCGTCCGTCATAACCCTTCCACGTGCCACCCCGCCAACTCCACGTCGGCCAACGGAAATGGTACGGGATCCCGACCCCAAGGCCTAGCGTCGCTGGGTCTTTCTCATCTCGTGTTCGTATTGTGAACTGCAAACAAAATACGATCCTATTGGCCGGCTGGGCCAAAAACCCGAAGAAATCCACTCATTATGGTTATTTCTGTGGGTTGGTTGGTGGATCCCAAGCTGCCCGCTGGTTCGCCGTCGAGTTGAACCGGTGAGGCTTCCTCGATGCCGCAGACCGTGATCGAACGGGCCTTCCATGCCAACGTGCCGTCGGGTCGGCCCGGGCAGAGCCAGAGTCGGACTGCCCAACAGACCACGTCGACGCCCGAGTCGCACGGAAAGAACACCACGTCCAGTCGGCCGTCGTCGGTGCGGGCGCCCCGGGCGGGGTCGAGGCGAGCGGCATACTGGGGGCTGTTCCCGACCACCAGCAGCCCACGCCGGGAATCGAGCACGCGGCTCCCGTCGACCTCAAGGGAGAGCCTCGGCAGCCTGGGGTGCCCGAACTCGGCGAGCACAGGCCGAAGGTAGCTCCAGTGGGTGATGGCGCCCCCCCGCTGCCGCGAGAGTCGCTCGATGACGCCGGCGTCGGGCCCGGTGCTGGCCATGATCGCGAACAGCCGGCCGTTGCACATGCCCAGATCGGACCGGACGGGCGGTCGTTCAAGAGCCCGGACCACGTGTGCGGGGTGTGCCGACATCCGGAAGTGCCGGGCGAAGAGATTTTCGGTGCCCGCGGGCACGTGATACACGCCGGCACCCGAGGCCGCCGCCGCCGGGAGGGCTCGATGGAGCGTCCCGTCTCCGCCGACAACCACCAGCGCGTCGCCGACTTCGGTGGCGTTGAGCATCGGTCCGGGCTCGCCGCCGGGAAGATGGGTCGATCGCACACCCACCGTGTGCCCGGCGTTTCGCAAGGCCTCGCACACCACGCCGCCGAGGACAGCAGCCCTTCCCCGCCCGGACGCCGGGTTGATCAGCACCGTGACGTTCACGAGCGAGCGTAGCCGTCGCGTTCCCGCGCGGTACGCTAAGGGATATGAACCGTCACAGCACACGATCGATCGGCGTCATTCTCGGCACGTTGGCCCTCGCGCTCGCGGGCGGGTGTTCATCGGGCCCAACCAAGGAGGAAATCGCCCGGCAGGAACTCGACCTGAGCCAGGCGAGGCTCGCGGTCGACTCGCTGCTGACGACGATGCACGCCGCCGCCGCCGAAGCGGACCTGACCGAGTACATGGGGTGCTTCGCGCCCGACGCGATCTTTCTGGGGACCGACGCGAAGGAACGCTGGAACATGAGCGAGTTCGAGCGCTATTGCCGCTACTACTTCGAGCAGGGCAAGGGGTGGACCTACACCCTTCTGCCCGGACGCCGAAGCGTGTTCCTGAACCAGGACGCCGACTCGGCCTGGTTCGACGAGTTGCTCGAGCACGAGAAGTATGGGGTGTGCCGGGGCACCGGTGCCGCCCGCCGCGTCGCCGGGAAGTGGCAGATCGTGCAGTACCACCTGACGATCCCCGTGCCGAACGAGTTGGCGCCGCGCGTGGTGCAGATGATCCGCGAGACGAGCACCAAACCCTGACCCGGAGGATCGGCCGATGACGTCCCGCGAGTTTCCCAATCTCGTGGTCTTCGACCACCCGCTGATCCAGCACAAACTGAGCCACATGCGGGAGCGATCCACCGGATTCCGCCCGTTCCGCGCGCTGCTCTATCAGATCGCGGGGCTCATGGTCTTCGAGGCGACGCGGTCCTTCCCCACACGCAACGTCGAGGTCGATACCCCGATCGAGCGCACCAGCTCGAAGCGCCTTGAGGGAACGATCACCGTGGTCCCGGTGCTCCGATCGGGGCTCGGCATGACCGAGGGCATCCTCGAGATGATGCCCGAAGCCAGGGTCGGACACCTCGGCCTCGCCCGCGACGAGGAAACCTTGGAACCCGTCGTTTATCTGCGCAAACTCCCCAAGGACCTCTCGGAAGGCCCCGTCATTCTCGTTGACCCGATGCTCGCCACGGGAGGGTCCGCGGTCGAGGCGATCCGGATCCTCAAGAACGCCGGCGCCGCCGACATCCGCATGATGTCGCTGGTGGCCGCGCCCGAGGGTGTGCTCCGCCTGCTCCGCGAGCACCCCGAAGTTCCGATCTACACCGCCGCACTCGATCGTCAACTCAACGAGCGCGGGTTCATCTGCCCGGGACTGGGCGACGCCGGGGATCGAATGTACGGCACGGTCACTTGAGTCGCGTTACAGACGGTTCGTCGCGAGAATCGCGGCCCCGAAGATGCCCGCGGTGTCTTCGAGCTGGCTCGCCACGATCTTCACCTGCTTGCAGCGCTCTGGGAAGGCGAACTGCTTGACCGCCCGCTCGACCTTCTCAACGAACGGGCGTCCGATCGCCTCGGTCAACCCGCCGCCAAGGACCACCCGCTCGAGCGAGAGCAGCGTCACCACGCCGGCGATTTCGATCCCGAGCAGCTCGGCAGCGTGATCGATCACCTCCGTCACCACTTCGTCCCCGACCTCGTAGGCCTTGGCGACCATCTTGCTCTTGATGTCGTCGTAGTTGCCCTCGCACAGCTCGGAGATCTTGCTCTTGCGGTTGGCCTTCACAAGCCGGACGATCTGATCGACCACCGCCGTGCGCGAGCAGTTGTGCTCGAGGCTCCGGTGGCCAGGCGGGTTGTTGGGCAGCGCGATCACGTGCCCGATCTCCCCGGCCGTCATGAAGTGCCCGTAGTACAACTCGCCGTTGAGAACCAGCCCCCCGCCGATCCCGGTGCCCACCCACACCCCGAGCATGTTCCTCGAGCCCTTGCCGGATCCCAGTTGGTGTTCACCCCAGACCGCGACGTTCACATCGTTGTCGAGGAAAGCCGGAACCCCGAATCGCTTGGTCAGGACCTCGGCGAGCGGGTAGTTCTTCCACCGAAGGTTGACGGCTTCGAGCACCATCCCGGCCCCGGGATCGACGGCTCCCGGCGCGCCGATCCCGACGCACGAAACATCTTTGATGGTCAACTTTGCCGCCGCCAGCGCCTCGTGAACGCCCTCGACAAGCCTGTCGAGCACCGCCGCTGCGCCGTCGGCAGCCTTGGTCTTCTTCTTCGCCTGGCCCAGCAGCTTCATGTCGCTGCTCACCACGCCGATCTGCATGTTGGTTCCACCCAGATCGATTCCTACCGCCGGCTTGTTGCTCTTGGCCATGACGACGCTCGCTCCTGCATGTCCCCACGGACCCGCCGCACCACGCGGGGGCAAGGATAGCGGGCGACATCGCGGTTCCGGGCGACCCTTCGCCCCGCGTCACCCGGCCGAATCCCCCAACCACCATCGGATCAAGCCCGTGAAGACCTGTGCGAAACCGGCGGAAGGATCCTGGCCCGGCTTGGAGAATCCATGGTCCTCGCCCTCGCGCCGGTCCACCTCCACGTCCCGCCCGCCCGCGACCAGCGTCGCACGCACCAACTCGGCCGATTCGGGGGGAACAGCCTGATCCTTGGTCCCATAGGCAAGGTACACCCGCGCGTTCGACGCCCGGAGGCTCTCGAGCGGGCTGGTCCGGATAAAGCTCGACCACCGTCGGTACGGGTGGCCCCAGGCCATCAGATCGATGCGGTCGGGGTCCTTCTCGATCTTGGCCCAGGTGCTGTAGATCTCCTCGACCGCGTGTTGGGTGTGTGTCGACCCGAACTGCCCTTTCGAGGCCAAGACAGCCAGATCGAACAACTGCGTGGGCCCGCCCCCCGAGAGCACTCCGACGTACCCCACGTCGGGGCACGCCCGGGCAAGGTGGGCCGCCATGTCCGCGCCTTCACTGTGCCCCGCGACGAGCACGCGGGAAGCATCGATGCCTGGGAGCGTGCGTGCGGCAAGGAGCGACGCGCGGAGTGCGGCCGTCCATCGCTCGACCGTGTGCTCGCGCCGGAATACCTCGCTCGACCCTTCGGCCGAGCCGGGTTGGGCCTGCGTGTCAAGGAAAGCAACGCCGGGCTTCTCGACGCACATGACCCGGAAGCGACCCTTCGCCTCGTTGAGGAGAAGGTTCTGCAGCCCGCCGCCGATCCGGCCTCCGGGCGCCTTCTGGAACAAGGATGTGGCGCCCGATCCCTGGATGAACAGGGCGATGGGAAGGTCCTTGGCGGGCTGTCCGTCCTTGGGTTGGGGCGGAATCGAGACGTAGAACTCGATGTCGCGCCCGAACTCGTCCTTCACCGTGTACCGGTCGAACGGGATGCCCAGATCCTTCGCGGTCGCCACCGGCGTGGGGTTGAAGGCGCGGACGATGGCGTCGACCCCGGCTCCGATCCCTTCGCCCACGGACGCGGCGACCTGCGGCCAGGCCGGGGCGGGCACCGCCTCCACCGCGACCTTTGCCAACAGCGCAAGCACGAGGGCGGCCGGAACCGCCAGGAGGGATCCCAGGGCCGGGAGTTTGGAAGAAGAGCGCATGCTCGAAGGATGCGCCGCCGGTTGATTTCCGTCGGGCCTGAGCGGTCGGCCCCCTACCCTTTCGACCCATGAGCACCAAGCCCCGCATCCTCACCGGCGATACCCCCACCTCCACCGGGCTTCACCTGGGGCACTTCGTCGGGTCTCTCGAAAATCGACTGCGACTCCAGGATCAGTACGACTGCTACTTCCTCATCGCCAACGTGCACGCCTTCACAACCCTTGCCGACAAACCCGCGGACATCCGCGCAAACACGCTGGGCATCGTGAAGGACTGGCTCGCGGTGGGGCTCGATCCGGATCGCTCCACCTTTGTTCTCCAAAGCGAGATTCCCGCGATCGCCGAACTCACGTTCCTCTTTGCGATGCTCATTCCTTTCAACAAGGTGATGCGCAATCCGACCCTCAAGACCGAGATCGACAGCAAGGGGCTTGGTGACTCGTACCCCTTCGGCTTCCCGATGTACGCCGTCGGGCAGTGCGCCGACATCCTCGCGTTCCGGCCCGAACTGGTCCCCGTGGGCGAGGATCAGGAAGCCCACATCGAGATGTGCCGCGACGTGGCGCTCAAGTTCAATCAGGTCTACTGCGGCGTCAACAACCGGACCCCACCAGAGCGGCACCACCTCGAGGGGGGCACATTCCCGATCCCGGCCGCCAAACTCGGGCGCGTCGCGAGGCTCACCGGAACCGACGGGGTCCAGAAGATGTCCAAGAGCCTCGGCAACGCCATCTTCCTGTACGACGACGAGAAGACGGTCCAGAAGAAGCTCAACAAGATCACGGTCCTGCCCGACCCGGCAACCGGGCTTGTCCCGCAGAACCACGTGCTGCTGCAGTACTGCGACGCGTTCCTTCCTGAGCCCAGGGCGAAGGAGATTCGCGCCCTCTACGCGGCCGGGGGCGAGATCATGCACGGGCACATCAAGGCGGAGCTCGGTGCTGCCGTCAACACCCTGCTGAGCCCGATGCGCCAGCGCCGAGCAACCCTGGAAACCCCCGAAGGTGAGTCCCGGGTTCTGGAGGTCATCCGGCAGGGCATCCGGAAGGCGAATGACGTGGCCGAGGAGACGCTGGCGCAGGCGAAGAAAGCGATGAAATTGGACTTTGTCAGCCGCTCGATCCGCTGAAACGCCCCGACCGTTGAGCCGAATACACCTCGCCGCATCCTCCTGGTTGGGGGACGGGTATACCATCGGCAAACCCCATGTTCGGGGTCTCTCAGACAAGGAACCACGCGATGACGACGTTGATGCCCCGCCTCCGCCTGTCCGCCGCACTGACGACGTGTCTTCTGGCCGGTTCGGCCCTTGCCGACCTCCCCGCGGCCCTCGACCGAGCGCCCAAGGGCACGGTGATGGCCATCGGCGTTCGCAACGTCGCCAATGTGCAGACCCGCCTGGAGACGATCCTGAAGAAGTTCGACGCCCCCGTCGACATGATGATGGGCGAACTCTCGGTGCTTCTGGACGCGGAAGGGTTCAACAAACAGGGTTCTCTGGCGTTCGTGATGCTCGGCGACCCCGCCAAGGAAGACTTCGACCCCGAGAACGCGGTCATGATCGTGCCCGTGACGGACTTCGCGAAGTTCGCCAAGGCGATGGGCGGCGAGGTGAAGGACAAGACCGCGTCTCTGGAGAACATGGGCGAGGGGCTGCTCGCCAAGGACATCGGCGGCGGGTATGTCGCCATGGGCCCCGAGGCTTCGGTCAAGTCGTTCGAAGGCCCGACGGGCCAGCTCGCCTCGCACAAGACCGCTCTGGGCGCGAGCGCCTCGTTCGCCGACACGGCGGACGTCATCCTCATCAGCAACCTCACGCCCCTGAACGCGATGCTCGTCGAGCAGTTCTCGGGGATGAAGGAGCAGATGGGCATGTTCGCGGCCGCGGGCGGCGGGAACCCCAACATGGAGAAGGGGATGCAGGCGGTTCAGGAGGTCATGGAAGCGATGGCCCGGGACATCGAGACCGGCGCGATCGGGATCAGCATGACCAACGGCGGCGTCGCGCTCGACTTCGGGGCTCAGTTCCGCGCCGACTCGGCCTCCGCCAAGCTCTTCCAGAGCAACGCCACCGTCGGCAACCTCATCTCGAGCCTGCCCAACATCCCCTTCATGTTCGCGGGCGCGATGGACATGTCCAACCCGACCATCCGCGCCATCATCAAGTGGTCCGGTGAGATGCAGCAGATGGGCGGCGAACAGCCCGCTCTGGCCGGGCTCAACTCCATGGCCCTCAAAACCGTCGACAAGGTCAAGGGCCAGGCATTCATCATGGGCACCACCCCCGCGATGTTCCAGACCGGGCTCTTTGCCAACACCCTCACTTTCATGGAAACCTCCGACCCCGCGGGGATCATCTCGGCCTATCGCGAGGGCATCGAGAAGACCAACGGCACGGAAGTGGAGGGCATCAAGTACGCCACCTCCTATAAGGCCGGTGCTGTTGAGGCGTCCGGTCGCAAGGCCGACCAGTGGTCCATGAAGATGGACGTCGATCCCAACTCCGACGCCGCCATGGCCGTGCAGCAGGCGATGATGATGTTCACCGGGCAGAGCGGCGAACTCGGGGGCTACATCCTGCCGTCCGACAAGGGCGTCATCAGCACCATGAGCCCCAACAAGGACCTGCTCGCCAAGGCGATCGAGGCCTCGCAGGGCAAGGGCACGCTCGGCGAGGACCCCGGCATCAAGAGCGTCGCCGAGAATCTCCCCGCCAATCGCGCCTTCGAGATGTACCTCGGCCTGAAGGGCGTTGCGGATACCGCCTCCAGCGTCATGCAGATGTTCGCCATGCCCATGCCCTTCGAGGTTGCCGACAACATGCCCCCCATCGGGATGGGCGGCACGATGAGCGGCGGCGGCATGTCCTTCCGCACCTACGTCCCGATGCAGGTGATCGACGGCATCGCCGACGCCGTCAAGAAGCTCGAGCAGGGCGAGGCCCCCGCCGACAACGCCCAGCCCGAGGAAGACCGCCGCAAGCCCCGCTTCTGATCGTCCCTTGCGATTCCGAGTCAAGCACCCGAGGCCCGCGGCTCACGCCGTGGGCCTCGTTCTTTACTCTCGCAATCGTCCCGATTACTTCGCCCGCTCCAGAGCGTCATTGACCCCGCCGGGCAAGATCTGCTCGGCGTTGAGCAGCAGCCTCATGAGGTCGGCCTGGGCCTGCAACTCCGCACGAACCTCGGGCGCCAAACCCGGCTGCTGAAGCTTCCTGGTGATTTCTTCGAGCTGCCGCTGCTGATCCGCCCGCCGCTCGATCCGCGTGGTCGAACGCCCCACCATTCCCCGCCTCGGCGAAGCCGAATCGGCCTGGCTCGCTCGGGGCTGCCCTCCCGCCTGAAGCCCGCGATCCCCTTCCACCACCGCCCCTGCCCCGGGGTACACCAGCACGAAAGACCCATCATCCAGATACTCGCGACGGGGTTGTGGCTCGGTCGGAGTCGCCTCTAAGCCCGCCTCGCGACGTGCCGCCGCCCATTCGCCCGCGGAAAGACCGGCGTCGAGCGCGGGTTGAGCGCCCCTTGCTCGCTCGATCCGATCGAGCCTGATCCGCCATGCCCGGGCTGCGTCCGTCCAGCTCACCATCGACGTCGACCGCAATTCGCCGAACCGGCCCAGCCGAACCCGGACCGCCTGATCCCGCCCACCGCGGAGAACGCGGAGTTCGATCTCTTCACCGGGATCGTTGGCGATGATCGCCGCTCGCGCCTCGTCGGACGTGCCGACCCGCTCGCCGCCGATGCTCACAAGCTCATCGCCCGGGCGGAGCATGCGCTCAGAGTCGAACCCGCGCACCGTGCCCGCGATCAGCACGCCCGCACGCTGCACGTCGAACTGCACCCCCAGCGCGCCGCGCTCGGTGTTCATCAGCGCCCGGGGCCCGAGGCTCGACAGACGCGTCCGCTGCTCCGGCGACAGCGCGGGGCTCAGCAGTTGGGATTCGATCCACCCGGGGGAAACCATCCGCCGGGCGAGTTCGTCCAGCGCGGCCTGGCGCACCGCGTACACCGGATCATCCAGTTGCACGACGAGCTCGTCCAAACTCGGCTCGTCCGCACGGGCCGACCCCATCGCCAGCGCACCGGCCACGAACGCGCCGACCGGCCACGCCCGCAACGACGACGCCATCCCCGCCGCAGTCAGCACGCCGATGATCAGGCCGACCCTCTTCATCACGCCTCCGGCACGCAACCCCAGACCGCACAAGTATATACACCTCGGGCTCCGCCCGCTCCGGGCTGGAAGAAGGTGGGGGAAAGGGGCTACTCCACGTTCGCCGCCTGCTCCTTGATCCGGTCGATCGCCCCTTTGATTTCAACGGTGGCACGGGAAATCGCCGCGTCGGGGGACTTGCTCGCGATGGTGTTCGCCTCGCGGAGCATCTCTTGCGTCAGAAAGTCCAGGGTTCGCCCGATCGGCTTGTACCCGGGCTGATTCAGCATCGTCGCGAACTGCTCGAGGTGCCCTGTCAGCCGCTTGATCTCCTCGGCGATATCGACTCGCTCGGCGTACGCGGCGATCTCGCGGATCAGGTCCACGCTTTCGACCTTCACGCCCGACTCGCTGAGCATCTGCTCGATCCTGGCCTTGAGCCGACGCTCGTATTCAAGCACCACGCCAGGGGCCCTGCTCGAGATCTCGCCGAGCCGCTCGGCGATGAGCACCCGATGGGACTCGAGATCTTCGCGAATGGCTTTGCCCTCGCGCTCGCGCATGGCGATGAGCCCGTTGACCGCCTTGTCGAGCAGCGTGATGAACACCGACTTGGCCCTCGCGACCCGCTCTTCGCTGTGGGCGGGGGGCTGAAGCACGCCGGGCAGCGTGAAGATCGAACCCATCAGCGGGGCGAGCAGTTCCTCGCCGCCCGGCAGCCCGCGGATCTGGCGGACGTAGCTCTCCAAGGCGTGAGTGTTGATCTGATGTGCCGCCGACGCCGATTCGTCAGAAACGGACGCGGTGACGGTCACCGTGCCGCGGTTGACGCGTTCGCGCAGCTTGGACTCCAGTTCGGCCTCAAGCCCCTGGAATTCCTCGGGCAGCCTCAGCACGCCCTTGAAGTACTTGTTGTTGAGGGAGCGGACTTCGAGAAAGTAGTGAACACCATCGGCGTGCACGCTCGCGTCGCCGTAGCCCGTCATGCTTCGGATCACGAATACCTCCGCGGACTTTCGCCCTTCACCGGCGCAGTTTACTTCGGGGCCGCCGGGTCCGAGGCGGGTGGGTTGGCGGGCTCAGCGGGCGCCGGGGCCGGGGGGGTAGCCGGCGGATTCGCCTCGCCCTGCGGGGGCTGAACGGGCGCGGGCTCGCTCTTAGGAGCCTCCTTGGGGGCCTCGGCGGGCGCTTCCTTCGGAGCTTCGCCGGCCGGGGTCGGGGGGGTCTCTCCACCCGCCGGCGCGCTGCTGGTGGCCTCGGGCGTCGCGGGAGGGGCCTTCTCGGGGTGCGTCACCCAGTTGAGCACCACCGCCACGACAAGCCACAGCACGAAGAGCCCGATGGTCATCACCGTCAGGGCGTCACCGGTCTTGGCGCCGAAGGCGGTCTGCCCGGCGCTGCCCGAGCCGGCGCCGAACGCCGCCGAAAGGCCGCCGCCCTGGGGCTTCTGCACCAGCACCGCGAGAATGAGCAGGACGCAGACGACGAAGAACGCCAGCATCCCGAGGTTGAGCCACAGACCGGAAATCGCCAGCCAAAGCATGCGCACACTCCAGGCCCGAACCAGTTTCCCGGCGGGCGGACCCCAAGCGTAGGCGCACGCCGGGCCGCGAGCCCCTTAGGGGAAAGGTGTTTGTTTGGTTGATTCCGCGGGCTCGGGGTCAGCCCGCCGCCGCGGCCGCCTGAACGATCGCCGCAAACTCGGCGGCCTTGAGCGACGCCCCGCCGATCAAACCGCCGTCGACATCGGGTTGTGTCAGGATGTCCTTGGCTCCCTGGGGCTTGAGCGACCCGCCGTAGATGATTCGGGTCCGTTCGGCGACATTGACCGAGAAGAGGTTCCCCACCAGTCGACGGATCTTGTGGTGCACATCCTGAGCATCGTCGGGGCTTGCGGTCTTCCCGGTGCCGATCGCCCAGACGGGCTCGTAGGCGATCACGACGCGCTCCATCTGGTCGGCGGTAACGTCGGCTAGGCCGGCCCGAACCTGGCGCTGGTTGACCGGATCGGTGTGCCCGGCCTCGCGCTCGTCGAGGGTTTCTCCGACGCACAAGACGCATTCAAGACCCGCGTCGAGCACCGCCCGGACCTTCTGGTTCACGACCTCGTCCGTCTCGCCGATGGCGTGCCGACGCTCGGAGTGCCCGCAGAGCACCACCTGCACGCCGCAGTCCTTGAGCATGTCGATCGAGACTTCGCCGGTGAAGGCGCCGTCGGGCTTGTGGTAGCAGTCCTGGGCGCCCATCTTGATCGCCGAGCCGCGGTCTCGGAGGATCGATTTGACAGCGAGGAGATAGGGGAAAGGCGGAAAGACCGCCACATCGACCTGCGTCTGGTTGCGGACCGCGTCCACCACACCTCTCGTCAGCTCCGACGAGGTCGTGCGGTTGGTGTTCATCTTCCAGTTGCCACCGACAAAGGGCTTGCGATCCGACATGGGAGCTCCTCGGGTCAGGCACAACAATACCACCGCGCCGCCCCGCCGGTCGGGTCTTGATTCCGCGTATCCTCCGCGCGATGAGCGGCGGCCCGATGCCCACATTCCGACCACGGCGCAGCTCGCCGTCCGTCGCCGAACGCGTGGGCGCGTGGCTCGACTGCCTCGCGTCGTTCAACCCGGCCGAGGCCCGCCTGCTCAAGGCCGACGACCTGTCAAGGGTCTGGCAGGCCACCCTGCTCGACACGCCGGTGGTGATCAAGGCCACCATCGTCCAGGGGCCGATCAATCGGATCCGCTCCTGGATGGGTCGATCCCGCTCGTTCCGCCAGTGGGAGGGAGCACAATTGCTCTCGCGGGCCGGGGTCCCCACCGCCGAGCCGCTGCTGTTGGCCTCGTCCTCTCCGCCGGCTTGCGAGTGGCTCGTGCTGCGCGCGATCGAGGGCCCGACAGTGCTCGAAACGCTCGCCCAGCGCCCCAGCGCCGATCGCCTCGACCGCCTCGCGACCGCCCTGGGCACCCAGATCCGGTCGATGACCCACCCGACGGACGGCTCGCCTCCCATCTTCAACCGTGACCACAAACCCTCCAACCTGATCCTCGACCCCACGGGCGATGGCACGCCCACGATCGTCGACACCGTCGGCGTGCGACTTCTGGGCAGGGCTCGCCCCGATATCGCCGCCGCCCGCATGGTCGCGTCGCTGATCTTCGAACCCACCGGCGTGGGACACCCCCCCTCGCAGCCGTTCGTCAGCCGTCTGGTCGGAGCCGCGGCGGGTGGCGACCCGCGTAGGGCGGCGGCGCTGGCGAGGCTCACCTCCGCCCTGGTTCGTGCGCACGGGGATCCCACCCCGAAAGTCAATCCTCTGAACAAACCACCGAGGTAGCGCGGCGCCGACTTTGCGCTATTCTGTCGGACGATGACTCGCGCCGCATCCAAACCCGCCGCCCGCAAGCGCGTCGCCAAGGCGCACGCCGTGGGCAAGGACCCGAGCCTGGCGCCGGCTCTGGGTGCTGTGCGCAAGGAGTACGTCATCCGCGGAAGCAACGGCGGGCCGGACTCTCTGGTCCGCGTCGGCGACTGCCGCGAGGTGATGCGGACGTTCGACGAATGGCGTGCCGGCGCCATTGATCTGATCTTCGCCGACCCGCCGTTCAACTGGAGCGTGCCCTACGACCGCTGGGCGGACGACCTGCCGCACAACGAGTACCTGGATTTCACATACCGATGGATTGAGGCGGGGGCGCAGGGGTTGCGCCCCGGAGGCGCGTTCTGGGTCAACATCCCCGACGACTGGGCCGCCGAGATAGTGGTATACATGAAGCGGCTGGGTTTGGAGATGGTGAACTGGTGCATCTGGCACTATCGGTTCGGGCAGAACAACCGCGGGCGGTTCATCTCGAGCAAGGTTCACGCGCTGTACTTCGTCAAGCCCGGCGGAGAGCGTCGTTGGAACCCCATGGACATTCTCGAACCTTCGGATCGCGCCACGATTTACGGCGATCGTCGAACGCTCAGCAAGCGCGACGGGATGCCCGCGGGGATGCGCGTCCCGATGGACGTGTGGTACGGGAAGTACTGGGGGCGGATCCAGGGGAACAACAAGGAGAGGCGTTCGCGTCATCACAATCAGCTGCCGGAGGTCTACCTGTCCCGCGTGGTCCGCGCCTGCAGCAGACCGGGCGACGTGGTGATGGATCCGTTCCTGGGGAGCGGGACCACGGGCGTCGTGGCGCACGCGCTGGGCCGGCGGTTCCTGGGGTGCGAGTTCAGCCCGGAGAACGCCGCCAGCGCGGTGGAGCGCATCCGCAAGGGTCCGGCCCGGCCTCTCGACGAACCCGCCGAAGGGTCGGCGATCTTCTCGCCCCGCAGGAGACTCGACATCAAGGGGTCGTCGTCGTGATCTCCGAGGACGAGGGCGGCGTCGTGATCCAGCTCAAGGTCGTTCCCGGATCGCGCCGAGACTCGATCGAAGGGGCGTACGGCGATCGCCTTAAGGTCAAGGTCGCCGCCCCGCCCGAGGACGGACGCGCGAACGATGCGGTGTGTGCGCTTCTCGCGCGGGTTCTCGGGGTTCACCGGCGGGATGTGGTGGTGGTCTCGGGCGCGACAAGCCCGGAGAAAGCCGTCCGCGCGACGGGCGTGAGCGGTGCGGCCGCCCGAGCGGCTCTGCAGGGGGGCGGGCATGCCTGAGCACCCGTCGCAGGATCGGCTTGTGTCGGCGTCGGCTCGATTCCGCGGGACGCGCGACGCCCACCGCGGAGAAACCGCCGAGGACTATCTCGAAGCGGTGCTCTCGCTGCAGGAATCCGCGGGGTGCGCGCGGGTGGGCGATCTCGCCAAGCACATGGGCGTGAGCCACGTGACCGTGAGCCGGATCATCGCGAGGCTGGCTCGTGACGGGCTGGTCTCTGGCGGAGCGAGAAAGCCGATCGTGCTGACCCCGCTGGGGACGAAGGTCGCCCGAAGGAGCCGGCGGCGCCACGAGATCGTGCTGGCCTTTCTGCTCGCGCTCAAGGTGCCGACGGCGCAGGCGGAGATCGACGCGGAAGGGATCGAGCACCACGTCAGCGAGGCGACCATCCGGGCGATGAAGCGCTGGGTTGGCTCTCGCGAGGACGACCGCGAGGCTTAACACCCGGCTTCGAAGGCCGCGATGAAGGCGTCGAGATCGAAGAAGTCGACAAAGCCGTCGGCGTCAAAGTCGGCGGATGAGCCCCAGGGGCACCCGCCGCCCTCGAAGCAGAGGATGAACTGGTCAAAGTCGAAGAAATCGACGAACCCGTCGGCGTTGAAGTCGGCCCGACAGGGAACGCACTCGGGCAGCGGGGCGGACCAGAGCCCTCGGCCCTGGGTCGCCACGACGATGCGGGAGAAGTTGGCCTCGACATGAAGATCGATGATGCAGGCGTTGGGCAACCCGCCCTCCACGCGCCGCCACGAAAGGCCATCGTCGGACGACACGTACAGCCCGGCGTCGGTTCCGGCGTAGAGGGTGTGGGGCGAGCATCGCGGATCGACCGCGACGACGTTGACGGGCAGATCGGGCAGATTGCCGTCGAGCACGTCCCAGGTGAGGCCCCGGTCGCGCGTTCGGCGCACCTTGGGCGAGCCGAAGGTCGCGCCTGCGAGATAGGCGGTCGCGGGGTCGGTTTCGTCCGGGCGGATCTCCCGGGTCACTCGGGGCCAACCGAAGGCGTCGGCCAGGCGCGTCACGAATGAGGCCCCGCCGTCGGTCGAGACGTGAACGCGGTGGTCGTTCGTGACGGCGTAGACGGTGCTGCTGTCGGCCGGGCTGATCGCCAGTGCCCGGATCGCACCGGTGGCAGAGAGGCTCGGGCTGATGGGCGTCCAGGATCCGCCGTTGACCGAGCGATACACGCGGTCTGTCGCGTAGAGCATCCGAGAAGCGTCGTTGGGATCGATGAGATAGGGCGGGAGAAAGCAGTTGCGATCGGCGGTGTTGATCCCGGAGTTGAAGGAATTGAACGAAGCCCCGCCGTTCGTCGAGCGGAGGAGGTTGCCGGTGCCCTGGAACTCGGTGAAGAGGATCTGGGTGTTGCTGCGGTTCCACTGGGTCCACCCGCCGTCGCCCCCGGTGACTCTCGACCAGGAGAGCGAGTCGGATGTTCGGAGGTTCGAGCCGTTGTCCTGCGTGCCGCCGAGGAAGCGGTTTGGGTCGGTTGGGTGCGTGGAAACGCCCGCGTAGAACTGGATGGTGCCGAGCCCGTTGTTGCGAGACTCCCACGATGTGCCGTTGTTGGAAGAACGGTGCACGCCGCCGTCGTCGCCGACGACGAGACGACCGGCGGCGTCCCAGGTGATGGCGTGCAGATCGACATGCGGCGGAGTGACCGTGACGAACGTCGAGCCAGCGTTCGAGGATCGGACGAGCGACAGGCCGCCCATAAGGACCATGTCGGGGTTGGTCGGGTTGACACCGACCACGCAGAGATACCAGCCGTAGGTCGCCTGAATGGAGCCGGGCGAAATGGCGGTCCATGAGTTGCCGCCGTTGTCGGTGCGATATCCCGCGAGCGTGGAGGCTCCGTCGCCCGTCGCGGTCGCGCGGTTGGTGACCAGGGCGTAGAACCTCCCCGGGCGCGAAGGCGCCGCCGCGAGGGCGATTCGGCCCACCGTGCCCTGAGGGAGCCCGTCGGTGAGTCTGGTCCACGTGACGCCCGAATCGGTCGATCGGTAGATCCCGTTCGCCGGATCCCCGAAGATCCGCCCGGCCGCCGCGAACATTCGCGAAGGATCGCTCGGATCGATGACGAGGTCGGTCACGCAGAGGCTCGGCAGCCCGCCCCCCACGGGCGACCAGGAAACCCCGGCGTCGTCGGAGCGGAAGAGCCCGACGGGTCCCTCGGCCTGCGGGTGGCGCTTGGCGGCGGCCCGCGCGGGGAAGCCGCCCGCCCACGTCACCGACGCGAACAGACGTGAAGAACTCCTCGGATCGATCACGATGCGGGAAATGCACCGCCCGGCGAACGTCGACTCGGCGAGGTGGGCCCATGTCGCGCCGGCGTCGACGGACTTGTAGATCCCCAGGCCGTAGCGGCTGTGATTGGCGAAGTTGGCCTCGCCCGTGCCCGCGTAGATGACGTCCGGGTTGTTGGGATCCAGCGTGAGCGAGCCGATGGCGCTCGCGGGCATCTGGTTGGTGAGCGGCGTCCAGGACGCCCCGCCGTCGTCGGTGCGCCAGACTCCCCCGTCGGCCCCCGCGACGAAGTAACGATCCGGCAGCGTCGGGTGGCAGACGACGGCGGAGACACGGCCGGCGTCGAACGAGCCGCTGATCGGCGCCGGACCCAGATGCGTAAAGGTCTGCGCCGTTGCAACGCTCGCCATCGCCGCGACGATCCACCCGATGCGAACGATCATCGGACGCCTCCTTGAGGAAGCGGAACTTCGAACGTGAGCGTCGCGAGCGAAACGGCCCAGTGGTCTTGCCCGGGCCCCGGAGGTGAAATCGACCGCGTGTGGATCGTCCAGTCTCCCGCCTCGGTCACCGGCAGGATCGCGATTCCCTTCGCGTCGGCGTTCACCTCGAAGCGAAGCCCGCTGAGACGATGCGCCGCGGCCACGCTCGCGTAGGGCGCCGCGACGCCCTGCACGTACACACGAACGGGCAAGTCGCCGCCGGGGAGCATCGTGGTCGGGTCCATCAGCGGACGGATCTCGACGCTCTGCCCGGACTTTGAAGTGGCCGTCGTATCGTGCACGGGCGAGCCCTCGGCGTTCTGCACACGGAGCAGCGCGGTCGCCGAGCGAAGCACGCGCACCCTCGCCACGCCCCCCGGATAGGCCGACGCGGGCGCGAACTGACTGGCATTCCAGGCCTCGATCGTCTCCTGAAGGTCGAGCCCGATCATCGCCACCCCGGGCACCGCGGGCGTCACGGTTGGAAGGCCGGCCCGTGGCGCCGCACCTTCGTCGGCGGACCGATTGTCCTGCGTCCCGGCGAGGCGAACGAAGAACCACCTCGGGTTCTCGGGCCATGCGGCCGGCGCGAGTCCGCTCTGCTCCAGCGAGAGAGACACGCTCTGGCGAACGTGAAGACGGCGAGCGGAGGGGTGGAGCTCCACAGGCCGACCGGCGGCGGGTGCGGGCGGGGCCGCCAGCACGAACTTGGTTGCGACCAGCACAGCGGAGATCGTCAGCATGCTGTGTCGCAGTATACCGGGAGGTGCCGAAGGCTCAGCATCCTTCTTCGAAAGCCGCCGTGAAGGCGGAGAGATCGAAGAAGTCGACGAACCCGTCGCCGTCGAAATCGGCGGTGGCGCCCGGGGGGCAGCCCTCGCCCTCGAAGCAGCCGACAAAGCCGAGATAGTCGAAGAAATCCACGAAGCCGTCGCGGTTGAAGTCGGCGGGGCATGCCTCGGTGCACGAGGTCCAGGCGGCGAGGCCGAACGCGGGCGCCTGGTTGGTCCCAACGTAGTCGAAGTCGCCGGCGACGTAGAGCTTTCCCTGCCAGGGCAGAAGCCCGAAGGCGCTGGGCCAAGGTGGTCCACCGTCTTGACCGACGCCGCCCGACAGCGTGACCCACTGCGAGCCGACGAGTCTTGCAACGTAGGCGATGTCCGGCTGTGCCGTTCCTGCGGCGAAGAGCGCGGGACCCGATCCGTCGTCGAAGACCGCGAGCGCGGTCGTTCGCCCGCCGAGGTACTGACCGACGGTGGTCCACGCGGTTCCGTTCCATTTGGCGACGTTTCGGGTGATCCCGCCGACGGGGCGGATGTCGTAGCCGCCGACATACAGGGCGTTGCCCGAGCCGTCGTTGAAGATCGCCATGGACTCGATGCCGGAGAACGTGTTGGAGCCGATCACCCCGCGTCCAACGGTCTGCCAGGCCGAGCCGTTCCAGCGGGCGACGAGCCCGTTGATCCCGCCCATCGACCCGAATCGGCCGCCGGCGTAGAGCTTCTCGCCCGAGCCGTCGTTGAAAACCTTCATCACGAAGGTGCAGGGGCTGAACCCGCCGCTCATGCCCGCGCCGAGGGGCGACCACGATGTGCCGTTGTACACGGCGATGCCCGACGCCGCGACGCCGCCGATGTTCTGGAATCCGCCAGCGGCGTAGAGCATCCCGTTATGGGACAGGATCGACCACACCGCACCGTCGGGAGCGCCCAAAGGCCTCCACCGCGTGCCGTTCCACGACGCGAGATTGGCCGTGCCCGCGACGTTCCCCGCCGTGGCGAAGCCGCCGCCGCTGACGAGTTCCCGCACGCCCGCGAAATCGTGCGCCGCGAGGGCCGCGACGAAGTAGTTGGTGTTCGTGGAATAGCACCCGCCGCCGACGGCCCCCCACTGCCCGGCCTGGGAGTACCGCGCGATCCCTCGCGTCGTCAGGCCTCCCGCCGACGAGAACGAGCCGCCGATGTACAGCGCCTCGCCCCGTCCGTCGTTGTACAAGGCCATCGGACCCGCGTATCCATCGGACGTCAGACCGATCTCCCCGATGGTTGTGTCCCACGCGGGAACACACTGGGCCCAGACCGCGTGTGATGCACCAAGCCACGCCAGAGCGCCGAGCAGGTGTGTGTGCTGCATGACGCGCAGTCTACATTCCGCCCCGGAAGCACTTCAACACCGATCTGCCGCCTCCTACGCGTGAATCACGCGCCCCTCGCTCGCCAAGGCGGCCTCGTGAACCGCTTCGTGCAGGGTCGGGTGGGCGTGCATCGTCACGATCAGTTCCTCGCTCGTCGCCTCCAGGCGGCGCGCCAGGCCCAGTTCGCCGATCAGTTCCGTCGCCTGGGCCGACAGAATGTGGGCCCCGAGGATCTCGCCACGCGGCAGGCCGCGGATGATCTTCACCGTGCCGACGTTCTCCATCCCAGCGATCGCCTTCCCGTGCGACTGCATCGAGTACGACCCGACCTGATAGTCCTTGTCCTTGACCTTGCCCATCGCCTTGAGGTCGCGCTCGGTGTACCCGACGCTGGCGACCTGCGGGTGGCAATAGGTACAGCCCGGAATTGTGGAGTAATCGATCCCGATCGGCTCGTGGTGAACCTTCTTGTCCCGCCACGCGATCCGCTCGACGCACAGGATCGCTTCTTCGCTCGCCACGTGCGCAAGCCACGGCGGGCCGATGACGTCGCCCACCGCGTACACGCCCGGCAGGTTCGTCTTGTAGTCGCAGTTCTGCTGTTCCTTCTTGTTCGGGTCGTAATCCGTCTTGATGTGGTCCTTGACCACCTCAAGCCCCAGCGACGCGTCGAACAAGCCGTCGTACCGACCCTTCACGCCCACCGCGAGCAGCACCTTCTCCGCCTCGATGACTTCCTTCTTGGAATCGTCAGCCTTGCCCTTGCCGTCCGGCCCGACAACCCACGGCGCGACCGTCACCTTCACGCCCGACGCCGTCTTGTCGATCGCGACCGTCGTCGTGCTTGTGCGGAGGTCCATCCCGGCCCGCTTGTAGATCTTCTCAAGACCCGCCGAGATCTCGTCATCCTCGACCGGCAGGATTCGCGGCATCATCTCGATGACCGTGACCTTTGTCCCGAAGGTGTGGTAGAAGTAGGCAAACTCCATGCCGATGGCGCCCGCGCCGATCACGACGAGGCTCTTGGGCATGCTCTTGGTGTTCATCGCCTCGCGGGCGCCCATGATCTTGTCGCCGTCGAACTTGGCGAAGGGCAACTCGCGGGCCACCGAACCCGTCGCGACGATCACGTGCGTCGCGGTGATCGTCTCGCGGGGCGTCTTGGACGTGTTCTCGCACGGGGCGTGCGTCAGTTCGTCCTGCACCTTGCAGTCGTAGATCTCGACGCGAACGGGCGAACCCCCCACCCCAGGCTTGGCCGCCTTCACGATCTTCGCGTTGCCGACGATGTGCTCGATCTTGTTCTTCTTGAAGAGGAACCCGATCCCGCCGTTGAGCTTCTTGGCAACCTCGCGGGAGCGGCCGATGGTCTTGGCCCAGTCCACCTCGAGCGTGCCGTTGAGCTTCAGGCCCCAATCCGCGGCCTGGTGGTGGACCTTCTCGTACACCTCGGCATTGGCAAGCAACGCCTTGGTCGGGATGCATCCCCAGTTGAGGCAGACGCCGCCGAGCTTGTCGCGTTCGACGCAGGCCACCTTGTACCCGAGTTGGGCCGCCCGGATGGCCCCGACGTATCCCGCGGGCCCGCCACCGATCACCAGAACATCGACATGCCGCTCGGCCATGGGAAGGTCCTTTCTGAGAAGGGGTGACTGTAGGAACCGGATTCGTGGGCCAGCAACACGCCCGGCGGGCCCCGAAAAACGCGACGAGCCGGGGCGATGGGCCCCGGCTCGCCGGTTCACGGAGGCGGAGGATGAACGGTTACTGAGGCGGGACGTTGGCGACCTGCGTGGGCCTCTTGGAGCTGCTCACGACGATCTTCCCGTTGGGGAGTCGCGTGACGGCCACGGCCGGCCTGGAAGTCGCACGGGCGGCGGGCTGCGCGGTCCGGCTGCTGCCGCTCGCCAGACGCGGACTGTTGTTCGCGCCCGGGAGCACCGCGATGGGGTCCACGGCCGGGGCGGCGACCTGAGTAATCAGCCGCTGCAGATCCCGGAACTGCTGCTCGCTCTCGATGCAGTCCCAGATCAGCACGCCCTGGGCGCCCGCCTGCTTGGGCAGCTCCATCTGCTGGCGAATCGAGGTCGCCGGCACCCACTGCCCCTCGAGCTCACGCCCGACGTTGGGGTGGTAGCGGTAGTGAACGAACGCGATCACCGGCTTGCCCCGCGACACTCGCACCGCCTCGCGGATGTTCGCCAGGATGTACTCGGCGTTCTGCGCCGGCGAGTTCTCGCGGGTGTTCCGCGTCGGCTCGCGGTCCTCCACCAGCCTCATCATCTGGTACACGTTGGGATAGTGCACGTCCACCGCGTCAAGAAGCCAGCCCAGCTCGTTGTCGTGGTGGGCCTTCCAGCGGTCCGTGAACGCCTTGAGCGTCACGTAGTACTCCCGCGAGGGGAACCCGTAGAAGCCCCACTTGGCATTCGGCCGAACCCGCTTGGCTTCGCGGAGCGTGTCGAGGAAGAACTTCTGCGCCGCCTGGTTGTAGCTCGCCGCGAGCGCACGCTCCCTGGCCTCGCCCGTCAGGCCGGCGATCAGCTGGGGCCGCGTCGCACGGATGTGATCCTCCCAGTCCGCCTTGAAATCCTGATCCCGGGCGTCCGCCGCGAGGTTGCTCGGCACGTTGGGGGTCTTGGACCACGTCGGGTACCAGAACTCGTAGTCGATCACCGCGTACCCGCTGAAGTTCGGGTCGGGGATCTTGGCGGCCACGTCCGCGGCGACCTTCGCAAGGTGCCGCTGCATGTACGCCGGGTTGTCCGAGATGTGCGGGCCGGGGTAGGGGAAGTGCCCGAACGCGCTCTCGTAGAACAGCACCGCGTCCTTCCCGATCGTCGTGCCCTGCACGTTGAGCTGCGCCGCCCAGTCGATCCCGCGAGTGCGGCTCGTCCAGGTCGTCACGCACAAGTGCGCCTGATAGACCTGCGACGAGTTCTGGCTCTGGCCGCCCTGCTGGTTGCCGCTCTGCGCCGCAGCGGGCAGGGAGGTCATCGCGGCACCCGCCGCAACACCCGCCAGCCCGAGGAGGGCGCACGCCCGTTGAAACACACTTCGATTCACTCGGTTCATCCCTTGGACTCCGTGAGAGGTTCTCGCGTCGCTCCGGCGACTCACCCCCACCGTCAGAAACACCCACACGTCCGTCCACCCACGGGGGGACTTTCTCCACCCCCCACGCGCCGAACACGCCGATCGTGCGGGATGTACGGGCACCCCGCGCTCACCACCCCGCGGGGTTTGGTCCTCGCTCGGGTTATTGCTCCGAACGCCGACTGATCATGCGAACCCGCCCCAGAAACGGCCGATATCTCTCCTACGCCCGACTCCTCTATTGTTGATGTGAACCCCCATGCACCCTCTCGCATTCATCGTCGCCGGTCTGCTCGCCTTGTTCGCGGTGGTCGGGTTCTTTCGTCTCATCCAAAGCCCCCGGAATGCACAGTGGCTCATCATCGGGATGATCCTCGCCGCCGGGATGGCTGTTCAGGTCGACCGCGTCGGGAACCAGCTGAACCAAACCTACCTCAATGTTCTTCAGCAGCAGCGAGCCTCGCTTTACCTCGCGTTCGGCTCGGTGCTCTTCACCGGAATGCTGGTCCATTTTGCGAGACTCAGGCTTAACGCGATGCCCGTGCAGGGCGTTCTCCTGCTGGCCATCCAGATCGTGGCGTCCCTTCTGCGCTTCTACCACGAAGGCCCCACGGACGGCGCGACTTCTTTGATCTTCGCGCTGGTCACCATGACCCCCATCATGCTGCTGCTTCCACTCGCCCTTGATCGCTGGGACGACTGGACGCGAATGGTTCGGGTCTTCGGCTTCGCCGCCGCGATCTGGGCCTCCCTCGTCGCGGTGCAGGTCTTGATCGACCATCGCCAACTCGTGCTCGGGTGGCAGAGCCGATTCACCGGGCTTCTCGGCAACCCCCAGGGCACTGGGCTTTACATGGCCCCGATGACCGTGGCGTTGCTTTGGCTCATCCTCAACGACACCGAGCGCCGACTGCGTTGGATCTGGATCGGCGCCCTGTGCATGATGAGCGTCTATACCCTCTGGACCGGGTCCAGAACGTGCATCCTCGTCACCGGCATCGGCGCGATTTTCGTCCTGTACTCCCGTGCCGGAAAGGCCGTGCTCTTCCTCCCCATCTTCCTGCTTCTCCTCTACGGCGCCCTTCAGGTCGCCCTCATGCTGGGCTTCTCGTCCGACGCCCTCGAACGCCTCGGCTCCAAGCAGGACACACGCTCGCTCGTCTGGACCATCCTTCTCGAGGACGCGATGGCCAACCCGATCCTCGGGACCGGCTTCAAGCAGACCCGTGCCAACGAGAACAGCTACCTCGTCGCCTTCGGCGCCTATGGCATCGCGGGCGGCGGGCTTGTTCTCATCCTGACGGTCGTCAGCTTCTTCCTCATGCTCAAGGTGATGCGGCTGCGGTCGCACCTCCCCGCCGGACGCAAGCAGATCGCCGACCTCATCATGGGTTTCAACGCGATGTTCTTCGCCGGGGCGTTCTTCGAGTGGTACATCATCTCCCGCCTCGAAGGCATGCTCCCCTACATGCTCATCTATTCCGTCATGACCCGCCGCATGATCGACAAGCTCACCACGGAAGCCCCCGAAGAAGATGTCGAGGTTTCGGCCGAACCCGAGCCGGACTATTCCGCCTGGGACCACTACGGCAGCGAGGATCGCGCCGAGCCGCCGACCGGCACCAACCCCAGCACCGTCTGATCACACCGGCTGACGCCGCGCCGGACGAACCACTTTGCTTGCCGATCGGCCTTCGCGTGCCGCATGCACCACCCGGTGCACCAGAACCGCCTGACCCGCCGCGGGATAGTGGACGCTGCTTTCGGGCGCGCCCTCTCCCGCGGACATCGATACCTCGGCCTCGGCGGCAGGAGATCTCTCCGGCTGCTCGGTGCGCTGCGCACGCTCGAGACGCCACGCGGCAAACGCGATGAGGGGCAAAACCTGCAGCACGATGATGAGCGTGAGAGGTCCCGTCGAGACCCGAGCGAGCACACTTGGGCTCATGATGGTCCAGAACAAGACCCAACCAAACGTCGTCGCCACCAAGGCCGCGGCCAACGCCGCCAGAACCCGCAACGACCAACGAACACGCACCATACATCCATGCCCTTCCACTTCGGCCCTGTACACCCCGGACCGATCTGAGCCGCCCATCGCCATTCGCGTCCTGCGTCTGACCATGCGCGTCGAACACATCCCCTGCTGGGGGCGGGGAGCATAGGGCGACCACCCCAGACCCGCAACACCGGACCTTATCCACAATTCCACAACACTCTGTTCAGTTCCCCGCCCGAGACATCTCGCGGCGAAGGCTGTTGGCGGTTTGTCCGGCGTCGGCTGATCCGGTATTGTCCTGCCCCTGTGATGACGCGATGCGAGAGTGACCGGTGGTCCGCCTCTGTGGCCCTGAGCCTGATTGTGGCGGCCGGGGCGGCATGCTCCGCGCACGCCCAAACCGCGCCCCCCGCCCCCGGGGCGAACGACGCTGTGCCGATGGCGCCACCCGCCGAACCCGACGGGATGGAAAGCCGGCTCATCCGCGAGGTTGAACTGCGTCAGCCCGTTCCCGCAAAGCCCGGCGAGCCCCCGGCGTTCGGTCCCCTGGAGCCGACCCTCGCCCAGTTGGTGCTCAACCAGCTCCGCTCGCGCACCGGCGCTCCCTACAGCCGCAGCACCGTCACCGAGGACATCGAACGAATCAACCGACTCGCCCGGTTTCGCCAGGTCGACGCGCGGGTGCAGCTCAACACCGATGGCAGCCTCCGCCTGGTGTACACACTGATCCCACAGGCGATCATCGCGGACGTTCAGATCGCGGGCAACAAGCTGCTGACCGACGTAGAGATCTCAAAGGAGGTTGACCTCCTGACCGGCACGCCGGTGGACCAGTGGCAGATCGACCGGGCCGCCCGCCGCATCGAGGCGATGTACCGCGAGCGGGGGTACTACCTCGCGCGCGTCCGCGTGAACCCGCAGGAGCTCGAGAAGGCGAACGTGGTGCTCTTTGAGATCACCGAGGGCGAGCGCATCCGGGTCATGGAGATCCGTTTCGAGGGCAACAAGGCGTTCCCCGCCGAAGCGCTCGAGAAAGAGATCAAGACACGCGAAGCATGGTTGCTCGACAGCGGCCCGCTCGACGACGAGGTGCTCGACGCCGACGTGGGCCAGCTCGTGCGCTATTACCGCGATCGCGGCTACCTCAACGCCCGCGTGGATCGCTCCGTGCTTCCGTCGCCCGACGGGCGCGAGGCGATCGTGACCTTCGTGATCGATGAGGACGTCCCGTACACCATGCGGGGGGTCGAGGTTGAGTTTCCCGAGTACTCGGACATCTTCGCGACCGAAGAACGGGCCCGCGAGTTCGCAGGCCCAGCCGGGCGCGTCGAGATCGTGATGGAGGGCGCCGAGCGCCGGTTCGGCGCGATCCGCCCCGGCCCCCTCTCGGCCGAGCAGATTCGCGGGATCATGACGATCAAGACCGGCGACGTCTACTCCGCCGACAAGCTCAACCAGTCGATCAAGCTGCTCGAGCAGGCGCTGGGCAAACTGGGCTACACCGACGTGCAGGTCGTCCGGCGCGAACTTCGAGACGAACGCGCTCCACAGGTCGACATCCTCATCGTCGTCCGGGGCGTCGCAAAGTCGTTCAAGGTCGGCGAGGTCATCCTCAAAGGCAACTCGCTCACCAAATCGAGCGTCCTGCTCCACGAGATCACGCTCAAGCCAGAACGCCCGCTCGATTCCACCGAGGTCGAGGAGACCAAGCGCCGTCTCGAAGCCCGCCGGCTCTTTAACCCGCAGAGCGTCAAGGTCTCCGTTCAAGAACCCGACCCCCTCGAGCCCGACCATCGCGACGTCGTCGTGGAAGTCGAAGAAACCAACACCGGGTCGGTCATCTTCGGTGCGGTGGCAGGCTCCGACGGCGGCCTGACGGGGCAGATCAGCCTCCGCCAGCGCAACTTCGACATCGCCGACACCCCGGACACCGCCGAGGAGTTCTTCTCCGGCCGCGCCTTCCGCGGAGCCGGGCAGACGTTCTCCATCGACCTCTACCCGGGCGTGCGAAGCCAGACGTTTGCCGTCTCGCTCAGCGAGCCGCACCTCTTTGAATCGGACTATTCAGGCTCCGGGCAGCTCTTCTATCGCTCACGCGATTACCGCGAGTACGACGAATCGCGCGGCGGCGTCCGCCTCGGGGTCGGGCGAAGGCTTGGTTCGCGATGGAACGCCGCACTCAACTTCCGCGGCGAAGTGGTCGACATCAGCGACATTCAGCCCGACGAGCCCGTCGATTACTTCCAGGTCGAAGACTCCAAGCTCATCACCGGCGTGGGCATCACGCTCACCCGTTCGACCTTCGACGACAACATCACCCCCTCTCGCGGCAGCCGTGTGGAGTTCGGCGTCGAACAGGTCGGATTCCTCGCCGGCGACTTCGACTTCACCGTGCTCCGCGCCGAACACTCCATCTTCTTTACCCTCTACGAGGACTTCTTCAGCCGCCGAACAACCTTGAACTTCCAGACCAGGACCAGCTACATCCCGCAGTCTCAGGGATCTGTCCCCGTCTATGAGCGGTTCTTCCTCGGCGGACAGAACTTCCGCGGGTTCGGGTTCCGAACGATCTCGCCGCGGGGAATCCGCAACGACACCGGCACCCTTGGTGACGATCCCGTCGGTGGCAACTTCCTCTTCTATTGGGGCGCCGAGATCAAGCAGCCGATCTACGAGGACATCGTCTCCCTCGTCTTCTTCACCGACACCGGCACCGTGAACGAAGAGCCCGGTTTCGACAACTATCGCGTCAGCGTCGGCACCGGATTCCGCGTGCTGATCCGCCAGCTCTCCCCGGTCCCCCTCGCGTTCGACTTTGGTATCCCGGTCCTCAAGGAACCCGGCGACCGCGATCGCCTCTTCACCTTCACCGTCGATATCCCCTTCTAGACCATGCTCCCACGCGCCCTCTGGAACTCGGTCGGCGTCCCTTTGCTGCGGTCAACGTTCCACAACTGGTACGGGACCCGCCGGTTCATCCTTCGCCTTTTCGGCGCCGACGTGCACCCCACCGCTCGCGTTCGACCCTCCGCCCGAATCACTCGCCCGTGGAACCTCTCCCTGGGCCGCGAGGCGACCGTCGGCGATCGGGCTTTCATCGACTCCACGCATAAGGTCACCATCGGCGAGTTCGTCACGCTCTCCCAGGACTCGTTGCTCGTCACACACGACCCCGCGCCGGGGGCGCCCCCTCCGGGACCCATCTCGATCGGACACGACGCCTGGATCGGCGCCGACGCCTATGTCGGGCCCGGTGTCACCGTCGGCCCGGGCGCCATTCTCGGCGCCAAGGCCACCACCCTCGCCGATCTGGAACCCTGGACGATCTACGGCGGAGAACCGGTCCGTCGCCTCAAGGCGCGAACCCCCTTCCCGGGGCTGGCGCCCGCCCCGGCCGCAACCCCGCCAACCTCCGCATCATGAACGACGTGCGCCCCATCCTCGCCGTCGTCACGCCCTTCCTTACGCCCTTCCGCGTGCAGTTCATCGAGCGGGTCGCCCGCGAGATGCCGGCCCTTCGCCTCCGCGTGTTCGTCACCCAGAATCCCGACCACGGCCCGTGGGACGTTGGCTCGATCGCCGGCGCCGAGCTCACTCACCTCGCCCGCAACAAGCCCTGGCAGCACGCCGAGGGTTTCTTCGCCTCACTCGGTCCTGATCTGTCGACCGCCCGCTCGCTGCTCGACACCTTCCGATCACAACCGCCGGCCGCGATCTTCCTCGTCGGTTACGCCTACCCCTCTCACCTTCGCCTCATTCTCTGGGCCCACCGCCGGATCCCTCTGCTTCTCTGGGGCGACAGCAACGCGCTGGGCGACACCGCCCGCGGCGTCCGTGGCGTCATCAAGAAACTCCTTCTCACCCGCGTGATCAAACGCTGTGCGGCCGTGCTGCCCTGCGGCGAATCGGGACGCCAGTTCTTCTCCCGCTACGGCGCACGCCCCGACCGCACGTTCCTCTGCCCAGCCGATCCGGATTACCGACTCATCGACTCGCCGAGCCCCGAGACGCTCCGAGCGGTCGCTGACCGCTACGGCTTCGTTCCGGCGCGCCGTCGACTGGTGTGTTGCGCCCGATTGGTTCAACTCAAGCGGTTCGACAGCGCCATCGACGCTTTCGTTTCCATCGCCGATGAGCGACCCGATTGGGATCTCGTGATCGTCGGCGACGGCGAGATGCGCGAAGCATGGCGGGCACGCGTGCCCGAGAAGCTTGCCAACCGCGTCGTCTGGACCGGCTTCCTGAAAGACCCCGCCGAGATCGCCGCGGTGTACAGGCACTCGCACGCGTTCGTCCATCCCGGGGACTTTGAGGCGTGGGGGGTCGTGGTGCTCGAGGCCGCCGCCGCGGGGCTTGCGATGATCGTGAGCCGGGTGGTGGGCGCCGCGGTGGACATGGTCCGTCCCGGGCGGAACGGCTCGCTCGTCGCCCCGGGCGATGTCGCCGAGATCGCTCGAGCGATGCGCGAGTGGACGAGCCCCGAGCCGCTCGAACGCGCCCGACGAGAATCCCTCGCGATCAGCCGCGAGTTCCGAGAGAAAGCCGACGCGGTGCGCGGGCTCCGGGCCGCCCTGATCGCCACCGGCGCGATCACTGAAGATTGACGGGCATCACGACATACACAAAGTCGGTGCCGGCCTTCACCACGCCCGGCTTGTTGGGCGCCTTGAGCTCGAAGATCACTTCGGTCTCCGACACCACCTTGAGCGCATCGGTCAGGAACAGGGGGTTGAACCCGATCTCGATGTCGTCTCCCTCATACTTCGAAAGATCCACCGTGATCTGAGCTTCACCCATCTCGGGCGCTCGGCTCGAAAGCTCGAGCTGCTTGTTCTTGCCCTTGAACGCCATCCGCACGCCGCGGCTTTCTTCGTTGGTCAGCAACGCCGCCCGACGAACCGCCGAACTCAGCACGTCGCGATCGAAGACAATCCGCTTGTCGTGGTCCTTGGGCACCACGTCCTCGTACGGAGGGAACGAGCCCTCGACCAGGTTGCTCGACAAGGTCGCCCGGCCGGCCGAACCATCCTTCTCGCCCGCGCCGAGCACGCTGAAGAAGATCTGGTTGTCGGTGATCGCGATCTGCACCGTTTCGTCCGGCGACTTCACGATCTTCTGCAGCATCGACAATGCCTTGGTCGGGATGATGCAGCTCACCGCCTTGGCGTCCTTCTCGCCCGCCGCCAGCTGCGTGCGGCAGAGCGCCAGCCGCCGCCCGTCGGTCGCCACCATTTCCAGCCGCTTCCCATCCCGCTTGAGCAGCACGCCGTTGATCGCGTACCGGCTGTTCTCGCGGGCCGTCGCGAAGACCGTCCGCGTGATGATCGCCTCGAGCCCGCCCGACGGATGCGAGAAAACCGCCTTCGCCTTGCCCATCTCGGTCGAACCCGCGATCACGTCGGCCATCTCCGGGATCGGCGGGAAGTCCCCCGACGGATACCCGTACACCTTGAAGTGCGCGTCCTTCCCGCGGATGTGGACCGCGTCCTCCTCGGTCTCAAGCGTCAACGTCGGCTCCGTGTCCTCCGCCGAGATGATCTGCCGCAACTTGTCCGCCGGGATCAGCGCCTCGCCGGCCTGCTGCACGTCCACCTGCGCCAGACGCAGCCGCAACGACAACTCGCCGTCGGTCGCCAGGAGCGTCACCTCGCCGACACTGCCCTTCTTGTCAGCCTCGAGCTTCACGCATGTCAACTGCGGCCGGGGCGTGCGTGTCGCCACCGCGCCCGACACGAGATTGATGGCATCCAGCAAGGCCGCCCGGTCGCAGATCACCTTCATGAGAACTCCCTCGATGCAGCCGCGCACCCGGGTGTTGTCACCCGGAGGCCCGATCTACCTGAGGGTCATTCTACGACCTGTAGGGCATCCGGACACCGCTGCCCCAATGAATGGTGCTCCGTTCCGACACGGGAGAATCACCCCTTCCAGCGACACTGCTTAGTGAAGTTATCCACACGCATTGTGTGGATAAGCCCAAGTGGTGGTGGGAAACATGTCGATTCTGGGGTGTTCAGCACCCACTCTCGAAGGCGTTGACGAACTGGTCGAAGTCGAAGAAATCGACAAAGCCGTCGCCGTCGAAGTCGGCGGTCTTGCCGGGCGGGCAGGAGACTCCCTCGAAGCACGAGACGAAGGCGTCGAAGTCGAAGAAGTCGACAAAGCCGTCGCCGTCGAAGTCCGCCGGGCATGGGGTGGGCAGGTTGGATCGCCATGCGCCTCGCCCGTACGTCCCCGCGGCGATCGCTCGGGTAGCCCGATCGATCACGAGATCGCCCACGTTGACGTTGGGGAGGGTGTGGTCGTCCTTGATCCAGGTCGCGCCGCCGTTGAGCGAGACATAGACCCCCGACCCTGAGCCCACGTACATCCCGGGTTGTCCGGGCCAATCCCAGTCAATCGCGAGCGCCCTCGCGGAGACCCCCGCGGGCAGCGTGCCGGTCTTGTCGGCCCAGGAGGCCCCGCCGTTGTCCGTCCGCAGAACGCGGGCACCGCTCGTGTTGAAGAAGCTCACATACGCGACCTGCGCGTTGGTCGGGCTGACGACGATGTCGGCCACCTCGCCCGAGGGAAGCCCGGCCGAACGGTTGGTCCATGTGGAGGCGTTGGTCGTCACATAAACCCGCCCCGTGGTCGAGCCGGTATAGATCGTGCTGGAAGAGGTGGGCGCGACGGCGATGGCGTTCAGCGTCCCGCCGCCCGCGACGTCCGTTCCGCTGATCGCGGTCCATGTGGGCGTGGTGGCCGACGCGTTGGTCGTGCGCCACACCCTGTTCGTTCCGCCGAGCAGGGTGGTGGCGGAGCTTGGATCGCCCACGAGCGGCGCGATGAAGTTCGCGGGGTCGCTGCCCCAGGGCCCCGAGATGTTCCGCGAGCTCCCGCTGTTCCAGCGATAGATGGCGAGGTAAACGTACGTCGTATACCGCCGAGAACTGGTCGTCGGATCGAACACGGAGAACCCGCCGTCGCCCGCCTGCAACTGAGGCCAGTTGAGGCTGTTGGTCGTCCGCTCGGGCGTGCCGTTGTCCTGTGTTCCCCCCAGCATGCGCGCGGGGTTCGACGGATTTACGGCGAGCTGGTAGATCTGGGCGGCCGCAAGGGTCGAGTTCAGATTCGTCCAGTTGGTGCCGCCGTTCGTTGACTTGTACACGCCCCCGTCATTCCCGGCCCAGATGGTGTTCCCGGGGCCGAACGCGATAGCGTGATGGTCGGGGTGCATCTGCACCGGGCCGTCGGAGATCTCCGTCCACGTGTCCCCGCCGTTGGTCGTCTTGATGATCCCAGCAACGGCGTATCGCGGGTCGACTCCGCCGCAATACACGGTGTTTTCGTTGTTCGGGTCCACGCCCACAAGCACGTTGTACGACCCTTGCGGGCTGTTGAACTGAGGCGTCGCAGTCTTCTGAACCCAGGTGTTCCCGCCATCGGCCGTGCGATAGAAGCCACGCAGTCCTCCGCCGCTCACGAGCGCGGCGTAGAGGACGTTGGGGTTCGACCGGCTGATCACCACGTCAACCAGCCCGAAGCCCGAAGTGGGCATCCCGTTGGTGAGCCGGCTGAATGTGCCGCCGCCGTCGGTCGACCGCCACACCCCGCTGCCGTCGCGACCGACATAAATCGTGTCGGGCGAGGTGGGGTGCATCACGATCGATGCGGCCGACCCGATCATCCTTCGACTCCACGTCAGCCCGCCGTCGAGCGATCGGTACGTCCCCGCCGAACTGCTGAGGTGAATCACCTGCGTGTTGTTCGGGTTGATCACGATCGCGGAAATCTGGTTGCCGAGCACGTTGGCGCCGGCAAGCTTGGTCCAGGTCGCGCCTGCGTCGGTCGACCGGAACAGGCCGTCGCCCAGCGACCCGGTTTGATACTCGCCCGTGCCGTAATAGACGATGTCCGGGTTCACCGGATCGAGCGCGACCGCCCCGCTGTTGAGGATGGGCAACTCGTCGCCGATGGGGGTCCAGGTGGCCCCGCCATCGGTGGTCTTCCAGATCCCGCCCGACGCCGCGCCGATGTAGCAGATGTTCGCGTTCGTGGGGTGCGGCGCGATGGCGATCACCCGCCCGCCCGCATTGCCCTCACCCGACCAGTACTCCGACGAGATCGGCCGCGGCCCCACAAAGGTCCACGAGAGCGGGTTGGTTCCCCGAGAAGAGGCCATCTCGGGCGTCCAGTTCGGGACCGCGTCGCCCAGGATCCGGATGTATCCGTAGGGGGGCGGGCCCGCCTCCCATTCGTCTTCTTCTCGCACCACGATCACGCCCGCCGGCTTTGTCGCGGGCACGCGCCCGTCCACTCGAAGATCGTCGAGCCCGACCGTGCAGCCCGAAACCCCGATCAGCACAAGCCCGCCAAGACCCGCCGCACACAGATTCAACCGCGGCGCACGCGCCGATGTCCTCGCCTTGCTCGCTCGGGTCTCAGACTTCACTCGTTGCTCCTTCCTGCACAGTCGATCGATGGGGCGGTCGCCGATTCGTCGCGCCGCTCGGGCGAGTTGCGGCAAACCCCCCACCTTGTCCCTTACGTCGGCGGGCGGACCGGGCGGGGCTTTGTAGCAAATTTCGTGCCACAACAATTGAGGAGTTGCCCGGTGGTTCTAGGGCCCAGATACTGACTCGATCGTTTCAGAGCGGGCCGCGGGCCCGCCGCTCGACGCCACGCGCCCGGTTGTCCGCCCCGGCCAACCGACGCCCTGTAAAGGGGTATTCCATGTCCTTTGAAGCCGCAGTTCACGCCCAGGCCATCGAGTTGAATCGACTCTCGCTCGAGATGACCGCCGCCGCAGGCAGTGGTCACCCCACGACGTGCGCGTCGCTGTCGCACCTGGTGACCGTGCTGATGTTCCACAGCATGCGCTGGAGCCCTGAATTCCCTGATTACCCGACGAGCGATCGCCTTGTACTCTCCGAAGGACACGCGGTGCCGGTGGTGTATGCGGCCGCGGCGAAACTGGGCGTGATGATCGGCAAGGACCCCGAGAAGCGCCGCCGGCTTGGCGTAGACGATCTCAAGAAGCTGCGTGCCGCCGAGAGCGAACTGGACGGGCACCCGAACCCCATGGAGGGCTTTCCGTTCTTCGACGCAGCGACCGGCTCGCTCGGGCAGGGGTTGTCCGTCGCGGTCGGCCTTGGCGAGGCGGCTCGCCTCGACAAGCTTGATCGACGGATCTTCTGCATCATCGGCGACGGCGAAAGCCGCGAAGGGCAGATCACCGAAGCGCTCGACCAGATCATCGACCGCCGCCTGACCAACGTGCTCCCGATCTTCAACTGCAATGAGTACGGGCAGAGCGACCGCGTGAGCGGGCAGCAGTCGGCCGAGACCCTGGCGGCCAAGCTCGCCGCGTTCGGGTACGACGTTCGCACGATCGACGGGCACAACCCCGCGCAGATCAAGGACGCCTTCGACGCCTTCGCGAAGAACTCGCAGGGGCGCAAGCCGATGGCCCTGATCGCCAAGACGGTCAAGGGCTGGGGCGCAGAGAGCGTGCAAGGCAACGGGTGGCACGGCAAGCCCCCGACCGGAGATGCCCTCAAGAAGGCCCTGGGCGAACTCGACCAGAAGCGCCAGGAACTGACTTCCTCGCTCGGTTCGGGCGACGCCTTCACGATCGAACCCCCGGCCGAGTTCCGCCAGCCCGACGTGGTGAACGCGGACCTCCCGGGCCTGGCGGCGACGATGAAGGCGATGGACATGGAGTCCCTGCTTCAGTCGGGCACGCTCGCGACGCGTCGGGCTTACGGCATCGCCCTGCGGGCGCTCGCCAAGGCCAACCGCGACGTCGTGGTGCTCGACGCCGACGTCTCAAACTCGACGTTCGCCGAGATGGTGCGCAAGGACGCGGCGACCGCCGAGCGGTTCTTCGAGTGCAAGATCGCCGAGCAGAACATGTTCTCGATGGGCGCGGGCTTCTCGGCCGCGGGGAAAATCCCCTTCATCTCCACCTTCGCCAAGTTCGTGACCCGCGCGTACGACCAGATCGAGATGGCGATCAACTCGGGCGCGAACCTCAAGATCGTCGGCAGCCACGCCGGCATCACCCTCGCCGCCGACGGGCCGAGCCAGATGTCGCTGCCCGACGTCGCGTGGTTCCGCTCCTTCAGCACGATGAAGGACCACCGGGGTAACCCCGGCTGCTACGTGCTGCAGCCCGCCGATGCGTACGCCGCCTATCACCTGACGCAGGTCATGGCGGAATACCAGGGCGCGTGTTACATGCGGACGCTCCGCGCCGATACCGAGTTCATCTACAACGACGATGTGGTCTTCAACCTTGGCGGGTTCGAGGTGCTCAGCGAGGGCCGGGACCTGGTCATCTGTGCCGCGGGGTACATGGTCCACGAGGCAAACAAGGCCATCGATCTGCTCGACAAGGCCGGGGTCTCCGCCACGCTCGTGGACCTCTACAGCCTGCCCTTCGACACCGACGCGCTGCTCGATATCGTGCAGGCCAACAACGGCAAGGTGCTGACCGTCGAAGACAACTACGGCGGTGGCATCGGGTCGGCCGTCGCTGACGCGCTTGTCGATTCGGGCGACGCCTTCCAACTCAAGCAGATGCACGTGCGGCGGATCCCCAAGAGCGGGCGCACGATCGACGATCTTCTCAAGATGTGCGGCCTGACCGCCGAGGACATCAAGAAGAACGCGATGGAGCTGCTCGGCGTCTAACACCCCCCCTTTGTCCGCTTCCACGGGCCCCCCGGCCGATCGGGGGGCCTGTGCCGTTTATGACGAGACATTGGCGCGCAGAGAGGTCGCTTCCATCCGAGCGAACACGCGGCGTGCCGATGTACCATTCACCCCGCATGCGCATCCTTCACGTCATTCCCTCGATGGACCCCAAGCAGGGCGGTCCTCCCGTGGTTGCCGCTCGCCTCGCCGCGGCGCAGGCCGCCCTCGGCCACAGCACCGAGATCATCCACTACGCGCTCCCGGACGCGGTCGAGCGCACCGGAAAGTCCCTCGCCGGGATTCCCGGGATGGAGCGTGTGCGACTTCACGACATTCAGCCCGAGGGAGGCGCGATCGCTCAGATTCGTGCGCTCAATCTCAAGCGATGGATCACCCAGCATCTGTCCGGGTGCGATTACCTGCACCTGCACGGCGTGTGGAACCCGATCCTTCCCATCACCGCCAAGGCCGCCCGGGCACGACAGATCCCTTACTGCGTCGTGCCGCACGGCATGCTCGATCCCTGGTGCCTCACCGGGCAAGGGTTCGCCAAGGCGATGAAGAAGCGCATCGCGCTGGCGATCTCCTACCGCAGCATGCTCGATCACGCGGCGTTCATCCACACCCTCAACCGAGACGAGGCGCGGCTGATGGAGCCCCTGGGCCTGCGCCCGCCCGCCGAAGTGCTCCCCAACGGCGTCTTCCTCGACGAGATGCGTCCGCTGCCCTCGCCGGGCAGCTTCCGCGCGAAGCACCCCGAGATCGGCGCGGATCCGTACGTGCTCTTCCTGAGCCGGCTGCACTTCAAGAAGGGCCTTGATTTCCTCGCGGACGCCTACGCGATGCTCCGAGACCGCTTCCCTTCTCTCCGGCTGGTGATCGCCGGCCCTGACGACGGCATGGTCGCCCCGCTCACCGAACAGGTTGCTCGCCTGGGCGTCGCGGATCGGGTTCACCTGGTCGGCTCTCTCTATGGGCAGGACAAGCTCGCTGCGTTCGTTGATTCGGCGTGCTTCTGCCTGCCAAGCCGCCAGGAGGGTTTCAGCATGGCGATCACCGAGGCGCTCGCCTGCGGGAAACCTGTGGTGATCTCCGATCAGTGCCACTTCCCCGAGGTCGTGG
>ERZ1066130.136-NODE-136-length-41334-cov-11.922842_pt1 | contig 41334 bp, 31 predicted proteins | sample MGYA00382777_ERZ1066130 | MGnify/ENA primary metagenome ERZ1066130 (study PRJEB33369, sample SAMEA5778360) | biofilm metagenome | biome: Industrial cooling water; feature: Water cooling tower basin; material: Biofilm | place: United Arab Emirates | collected...
TTTAACACAAGATCCAAGTCCCCATCATTGTCGAAATCTGCATACGCACACCCCGTGCTAAACTGAGGGGCTGCAAGTCCCCAAGTTTGAGAAGTATTGACAAACTGGAAATGGCCCAGGTTCTTAAACGCGTAATTTGGAAACTGTGACGAGGGCATTTGATTGATCAGTTTTAATATCGCCTGATCTTCCGTTTGGATTAGAGACTGTATATTATCCTTTGAACCTTGATAGGTCAAGTAGTCTCTGTCTAATAGATCCTTCCGAATGCCATTTGCAACAAAGATATCTCTGAGTCCATCATTGTCCATATCAAACAACAAAGCACCCCAACTCCATTCAGTCGATGAGACACCTGCCAGCCTACCGATCTCTACAAATCGATTATTACCAATATTTCTTTGGAGAACATTTCGTGAAAATTGATGGAAATAGCCATTCTCGACACTCCATTGATATTTGTTCCAACTATCAAAAACTGTTTTCGTCTTTCTTCTTGACAGTGAGTCGGGTAACATCTCGGTAACAAAAAGGTCAGACGCACCATCATTATCCAGATCCGCATATTCGGCTCCCATTGAACCCATGCTTATTGAAGAAAAGTATTCAGGAAGTGACTCCTCAAATTTACCATTTTGCATATTAATATAGAGATAATCTCTCTCAAAGAAATCGTTCGACACAAAGATGTCTATCCAAGAGTCGCTATTGAAATCTCCGAGTGTTACTCCGAGACCAAATCCTATATTACTGGTATAAATTCCAGAACGGATCGAATAATCAACAAACTTATTACCTGTATTAACCAGCAACTTATTGCCTCCACCCTGGGGGTCAGGGATTTTTCTTTGATCCTTAACCATATCAAATCCGCCTACTGACTTAACTGAGTTTGTCAGTAGGTAGCAATCCAAATCACCATCCTTGTCGTAATCAAAGAAAGTGGCCTGTACAGATAGGCCTTCAATATCTAAGCCCCATTCATGAGACATCTCAGTAAAAGTTAAATCATGATTATTAATAAACAATTCATTATTCCTATTGGCACCACCTGGTGGTCCTGATTTACAAACATAAATATCTAACCAACCATCGCCATTTACATCCGCCATCGTTACACCGGTTGACCATACACCTGGACAGGATACTCCTGCCTGTACCGTGATGTCTTCAAACTTAAATGAACCTTTATTTACAAAGAGTTTATTTTCAACCTGATTCCCCGCAAAGTATATATCACTAAACCCATCATTATTAATGTCTCCAACTGCCACCCCAGCTCCATTGTAAAAATTACGATAGGTATAAGGATTGATGGTATCTGTCATTACAAGTTGATTAACAAAAGCAAGACCAGCAGCCTTTGTAACATCTTCGTACATAGAAACAGTCGTTCTTAGCTGATCACAACTAAAATAAAGAATAGTGATTACAAAAAAAATGATTAGGCGGAGCATAAAATAAAACAGCGTTCTAGTACTAGAACACTGTTTACAAAAATACAACTTGAAATTACGTATAAAACCCAATTAATATCCAGGATTTTGAGTCAATGGGAATGCTGATCCCGCAGTGGCATTTATTTGTTCAACGGGTATAGGCATAACATTCTTATTCGGGTCTGAATGCGCTGGCTTTTCCCACCATGCATTTCCCCAAACACCAAACCGGATTAAATCCGTTCTACGCAATGCCTCCTGAAACAACTCTCTGCCTCGCTCAGCCAACAATGTTGCGTCCGTAAGAGAAGCTAAATTTGCAACGCCTGCCCGTGCTCTTAATTGATTGACCAATGCCAAGCCAGAGTTATCTCCTTTTCTATGAAGAGCTTCTGCCTTATTAAGTAATACCTCTCCTAATCTCAAAATAGGATAATCATTATCCATATTCGGTAGTTGACCTTTCTTAAAGTTGAACTTCCCAAGTCTAGCACCCGCCTGACGGGATCCACTTGGTTGGAGTTGATTAATTTTTGGAGTGTAGTTTATCTCAGCGCCATCTTCGTCCGCAGGGTCAAAAGCCAAATCCAAAATTGGATTTCCATTAAGATCCTCTTGAGGACCTACAATAAAATTTTGGGCTCTTCGAGCATCCGCTGCATCGTATGAATTATAGAACTCTTCAAGGGTGGAGTATCCATTCCAAGGTTGATCTCTCAAATCGAAAGTTAATTGGCTAGGGTAATGAAGTGTCATTTGTGCAAAATTCATTCCTTCACCCGTAAGTTCGTCAAATGGCGCTACGAAAATTGTTTCCTTGGCATCAATATTATCCGGATCAAATACATCTTTATAGTTAACATCAAGTGTGTACAATCCTGAATTAATCACTTCATCTGCTGCGTCAATTGCCTTATCTAAATCTGCATTGTCAAACGAAGACAAACCTTTATAAACTTTAGCATTTAGATAGAGCCTGGATAACAAAGCATAAGCTCCATACTGATTCACTCGTCCGTATTCTTCTTTTGCGGTTGGTAGATCAGGGATGGCCGCAAGCAACTCGCTTTCTACGAAGTTATAAACTTGCAATCGAGTAGACTGAGGAACATCAACCAATGGTTGCGTTGTTAACTTCACGCGGCCAAATACATCTAATAATCTCCAGTAAAAATAAGCTCTCAAAAATCTTAATTGCGCTTTGGCCGCAGGAGTTGATACTTGAGGATCTGTACTGGCTAATAATGAATTACATTGAGTGATACCCCCGTAACTGTCATTCCATGCGCCATTGATACCTCCTACTTGAGGGTCGAATTGATGACGATGCATGCGTAACCAAATACCACCATCAAACCAGTCACCGCCTTTTTGAGTAATGACTGCTTCATCACTTGATACCTCTTGGACAGAAAAATAACTACCATGATTAGCTGTTCCATTAAGTATTCTGCTAAAGGCACCGCCCAATCCATCGTTAGGAGGAAGTTTATTCACGTTACTTCTGACATACGAAACGGTAGTAAAATTAGAAGTAAAATCACCTTTTAAATCCTCATCCAAGTCTGTACACGCAACTACTGTCAAAACCAGTGCTGCTAATCCACTTAGTTTCCAATTATATTTCATAATCATCATTTTTAAAATCCAACATTAATACCTAATGTAAATGTCCTGGCCGCGAAATAGGTATTTCTTCTATCTATTCCAGTAACAAGAGCATTGTTATTGTCCTCCGGATCACCCAACACGGGCTCAGGGTCAATACCAGTATAACCAGTAATCAAAAAGGCATTCTGAACTGTAGTATAGAATCTTACATTTCTGAAAACACTAGAAGAAGGTAGACTTAATCTGTATCCTAAAGTAATGTTATCCAATTTTACAAAGTCAGCCTTTTCAACATAGAGTGAACTATATTTTGCTTCTTCCAAAGTCTCAACATCAACCGCTTTATCTGTTTTGATACGGTTGTAAGAGTTGATAGCTCCCGGATCAATAGGTTCATAAAAACCACGGAAACTATTAATAAGACTGTGTCCAAATGCACCCCGGAAAAACACGTTTAAATCCCAGTTCTTGAATCTAAGCTGGTTAGTCCATCCTAGTTCCATGGTTGGGATTCCTCTTCCCAACTTTTTAAAATCAGCATCTGCAAGAAGCGCTTGCCCTGCATCTGCCTTTATCGTACCATCTCCATTTAAATCCTTAAATCTGACTTTTCCTTCAGAAGTTACTCCATCATAAACTGGACCCCAAATGGTTCCTAACTTCTGACCAACTTCAACTAAATTAAAAGGAGTTCCGTTCTGACCAGGGGAGCCAAAGTTTCCAGTAATAAAGCGATTGTTAAAGAAAGATGTCAATTCTGTTTGATTAGTTCCTATCACAAGACCTGGATTCCAGGTAACCTGACCGACATTAATTGCGCTATAATTCAAAGCTATTTCTAAACCCGAGGTACGAAGAGATCCAACATTCTCTGTTCTTCTTCCTGAAACAAAAACCGCTGGATCAACATCACGTTCCAAAACAAAATCCTTAATATCTCTCACAAAGTAGTCGATGGAACCGGTCAATTTTCCGAAAAGACCAAAATCCAATCCGATGTTGGTTTCTTCTTTTTGCTCCCATTTCAAATCGGGATTGGCATTTCTGGCAAAATTTGTATTTCCGGTATTTCTATTAAAGGTGTACAAATCTTGTGCTAAGCCATTCTGACCAGGTAATGAACCAGTTACACCAAATCCAGCTCTGAATTTTAGTTGATCCACTTTAGGTATACTGACATACTTGGTAATATCAACGCCTAAACCGAAAGCTGGGAATACCCCCCACTGATTATTTGGACCCAGCCGTGTGGATCCTTCCCTGCGAACAGATGCATTAAAATAAATGCCTTTATCAAAGGTAAGATTCGCTCGACCAAAAAAAGCGATGATTTTATTGTCAGGGTTTTGGGTACTTGTAATAATAGCCTGCCCCGTTTTGAAATCATCGGATTGTTCTAATTGATTATATCCAAGGTCATCATTTTGAAACCTGCTCGCCTCAATGAAAACATCCTCATAATTATCTTGCTGATAAGAATAACCGGCAGTTACATCAAGGTTAAACTTACCAAACTCCTTATTGTACGTTGCCCAGCCCTCAAAAAGAGTGAAGTCCGACTCAGAAGTAAATCTCCGTGCCAAACCGCGGTTTAACCCAACAAAGAAAGAGTTCCTTGAGAAGTATGTACCATTAAAATTATTTTCAAATTGCCTTCCATAGTTCATGGTAAGGGTTAGATTCTCAAGTATGCTATAATCTAATCTTGCACTATAATTAATTGATTTACGCTTTCCATCATTAATGTTTTGCTCGAGAATAGCTACTGGATTAAAATTATCAAACAAAATTGCCTGGAAAAATTCTCCATTATCAAATCTAACTGGAGCTGTCGGATTAAATAACACGGCATAACGAAGCGCCTCATTAAAAGAAAAATCACTTCTTCGGTCAGTGGTTGAAAAACCAAAATCCATCTTTAACTTGTCATTCAAAGCCGTATGATTGAAATTAGCTCTTACATTTACCTGATCGAAACCTGATTTTCTTAAAACACCGCTTACATCCCGGAAGTTAACAGCTGCTCTAAAACCTGTTTTTTGTGTACCTCCTGACAAGGAAACGTTGTGAACATTTGAAACACCTGTCTGAGTCACTTCATCTTGCCAATCAGTTACAGCTCCCAAATCGTTACCCCCTGCCGCAATAAATTCACTGGCAGTCATAACGGGTTGTCTTCTAAACGCACGATCGGCTGCTACATAACCATTATATTCTACGTTCGTACCACCGTTTTTACCAGCTCCTCGTTTGGTAGTAACCAAAATAACACCTGCCGAACCCCTGCTTCCATAAATTGCAGCAGCTGAACCATCTTTTAATACGTTTATCGATTCAATATCATTTGGATCAACGTTTTCCAATGAGGCTCCCAAAACTCCGTCAATAACAATCAATGGCTGAGAATTACTACCAATCGTTGAAATACCTCTTAAACGAAAAGTAGCCGTAGAATTTGGGTTTCCGCCACGATTGTAGATGCTAAGACCCGGAACTTTACCCTGCAGCAATTGACGTGGGTCATTGACGTTACCTCTGTTAAATTGCTCTGTGTTTAGAGCAACTACAGAGCCTGTAATTTCCTTTTTATCCTGGCTTCCGTAACCTACCACAACTACCTCTGAAAGAGCTGTTACATCTGATACCATTGAAACATTAACAGCGCTTTGACTTCCCACAGCAACCTCTTGCGTGACATACCCAACAAACGAAAAAACAAGGGTTGCATCGGTACCGACTGAAATAGAAAAATTTCCATCAACATCTGAAACCGTACCGTTAGAGGTACCTTTTTCTAAAATGTTCACTCCAGGAATACCGGAACCATCATCAGAGGAGGTTACCTTTCCTGTCACCGTTCTGCCTTGAGCGAAGCCTACCATGGCTCCAAAAAGGAAGAGAACCGTGAGATACCTGCGTACAAACAGATACAATCTGGTCATAATTAATTGATTTAGGGTTTTAATTGTTGTTTTTCATGCATGTTTTCCACTGGTTTATTTTACTTTGAGCCAATAGAGACGTACATTTCAAATCAATATTAAAGTGAAAAGGCCAATACTCCACCTGATTTTAACAATAAATTCAAATAAATTTAATGGAAACGGTACCGCAATCGTTTCCGAAATGTTAATCGCTACACAAATTCTGTAAAAAATCCCCGTTCTGCATGAAATTCAACCAAGTCACCATAAAAGACATCGCCCGTGAATTAGGCATTTCTCCCTCCACGGTTTCCCGTGCCCTGAAAGATCATCCGGATATTAGCTCCGAAACTAAAAAAGCTGTCAACGAACTGGCTGAGCGACTGAATTATCAACCAAATATTGTAGCCTTAAGTCTGCGCCAGAAGAAAACTAACACCATCGGGGTGATCATCCCTGAAATCGTGCACTTTTTCTTCAGTACCGTCATCAGTGGGATTGAGGATGTAGCCTACCAGGCTGGATACAATGTCATTATTACCCAAACCAAAGAATCGGTTCAGCGTGAAATAACCGATATGAAGGCTCTTTTCAATAGTCGGGTAGACGGGATGTTGCTCTCCATCTCCAGAGAAACAACGAATTACGACCATATTGAATCAATCTTATCCAAGGGCGTGCCAATTGTCTTTTACGATCGGATGTATACCAATCCAAATACCAGCAAGGTCATTGTAGACGACTATGTAGGCGCCCGTGAAGCAGTTTTACATCTGATCGACCAAGGTTGCACGCGAATTGCCCATTTAATGGCTGCCCCCAATCTTCTCATCAGCACAGATCGCCTGCGCGGATATCGTGATGCCCTGGCTGAAAAAGGGCTTGAATACAAGGAAAACCTGATCATTCAGTGCCCGGACGGCTCATTTGAAGAGGCTGAAAAAGCCGCCAAAAAACTCTTGGCTATGAGTACGGTACCTGATGCCATTTTTGCCAATAATGATATGCTGGCCATGGGTGCCATGAAAGCGATCAAAGAAAAGGGCCTTAAAATACCCGATGATATTGCATTGATGGGGTTCAGTAACTGGTTTTTTAGCCAACTTATGGATCCACCACTTAGTTCGGTAGATCAGCCAGGATTTGAAATGGGTCAGGAAGCTGCCAGATTATTGATTCGGCACATTGAAATGAGGGACAAAGATCAAGGGGAACCACAACCCGAAACCAAAGTTCTCAAAACGAGACTTGTGGTACGTGAATCTTCCTCCCGAAAAAGAAAAAAGTAGGCTGGTAATAATCCAGGGTAGCGCTAAAATCACCATTTTTTATTGGTTTTAAGGTCATGGCCATTGATCAGACACATTACTATGACCTGACGGGGTTGAAGGTCATATTCCGCAACCGTTTGCGATTTTTTTAGCTGCAGTTTATTAGGTTAAGTGCTTGTCTTTGGTCTTTTTTGAAGACTATCCACAAAAGAAAAGAGTCAGCATGTTCCATAAGTCTGTTAGTAAAGCATTCGAAGCGCTGGAATCGTTCCAGTTTTCTGATCAACAAGCGATTGGTCAGTCCAACCAGCTATCGTTTAAAGTCCGTTTTTACACCTCAACCGTAGTACAAATAACCTGTACACGGGAAAGTTCATTTGAGGACTTCTCCTATTCGGTAGTTGCCAAACCTGATCCGCTGGAAATTCTGAAGCAAGAGAATCCCCAGACAATCACGTTAAGGTCTGATCAACTGGTTTTAGAAATTCAAAGAAATCCTGTCCGCTTTCGTTTTTTAACTACGAACGGCCAGGTGATCAATGAAGATGATCCCGGATTGGGTACTGCCTGGGTTGGTGAACATGTAACCTCGTACAAAAAACTTCAGAAAGAAGAACGTTTTATCGGGCTTGGGGAAAAGACGGGCAATCTGGATAGAAGAGGTTCATCCTATGTACATTGGAACACAGATGCATATGGTTATCACGCAGGGCAAGACCCCCTGTATTGCTCCACACCCTTTTACATAGGCTTGCATCAAGGTCTGTGTTACGGTATTTTCTTTGACAACACCCATAAGACCTTCTTCAATTTCGGGGCTTCCAATAATCGTTTTTCCAGCTTTGCCGCTGATGCAGGGGAAATGAACTACTTTTTTATTCATGGTGCTACCGTGGCTGATATCATTCAACAATATACCTGGCTTACCGGCCGAATGGAAATGCCTCCTTTATGGAGCATTGGCTACCAACAATGCCGCTATAGTTATTATCCGGATAAGGAAGTCACTAATCTGGCGCGCACCTTTCGCGAAAAAGATATTCCGGCAGATGTGATCGTGATGGATATTCACTACATGGAGAAGTATAAAATCTTCACCTGGGATCAAAAGAATTTTCCGGAACCTCAAAAACTTTTAACGGAAGTGAAAGACATGGGTTTTGACGTAGTGCTCATGTGCGATCCTGGAATCAAAGAAGAAAAAGGATATGAAACGTACGAGGATGGCGTCAAACAAGATGTCTTTATCAAATATCCTGACGGTGAATATTACAGCGGGCAAGTTTGGCCGGGGTGGTGCCATTTCCCTGACTTCACCAAACCGGCTGCCCGAGCCTGGTGGAAAGAGAAACTAAAAAGTTATACTGATTTGGGCGTCAAGGGCTATTGGAACGACATGAATGAAATTGCCACCTGGGGGCATGCCTTGCCCGAAAATCTTGTTTTCGATTTTGAAGGCAATCAATCTACCGCCCGCAGGGGAAGAAATGTTTTTGGATTTCAAATGGCCCGCGCTACCTATGAAGGCACTAAAGAATTACTGAAAGGTCAACGTCCATTTAATCTGACGCGATCCGGATTTTCAGGTGTTCAGCGGTATGCTGCCGTCTGGACAGGTGACAATGTCTCCTATGATGAACACATGCTGCTGGGGGTGCGATTGGTCAACAGCCTGGGACTGACCGGCATTGCTTTCGCTGGATATGATGTGGGAGGTTTTGTGGGCGATGCCAATACTAAACTTTTTGCCCGTTGGATCTCTATCGGAGCGTTATCACCTTTCTTCCGTGGTCACACCATGATTAATACGCGCGATGCCGAACCGTGGAGCTTCGGGGAAGAGGTGGAGCAGATTTCACGCAACTACATTAAATTTCGGTATCAGTTGTTGCCATACATCTATTCCTTGTTTCATGATGCCGCCAAAACCGGGATGCCCGTACAGCGATCTCTGGCCATCGATCATCCAACTGACTCCCGTGTATTCGATGGTGCATATCAGAATCAATATTTTTTCGGTCCTCACATTTTGGTGGCTCCGGTAGAAAGCACAAAAGATCTGGTGAAAGTATTTCTACCCCGGGGAGAATGGTATTACATCTATACAGGCCAAAAGTATTCCGGGAACCAGGAGATCATTATGGATTGTCCAATTCACCGATTGCCGGTATTTGTTCGTGCAGGTGGTGTGCTTCCTATGCAGAAAGCTACTTCTCATACCAAACAGAAAACCGACACACTCAAATTGCACATCTACGTTGGAACCGATTCCACTTCGTTTGAATTTTATGAAGATGACGGAGCCACGTTTGACTATCAAAAAGGAGCTTGTAGTATACGTTTGATCGAGTCGCATGGAACAGAGGTAACCCTGAGTAAAATATCAGGCAACTATGCATCTTCTTTTAAGACTCTGGAGTTAAGTTTTCATGGATTGAATACTACTAACGTGACGATTAATGGCCAGTCGTTTACCCTGAAGAATGTGACTCATTCATTCTTTACTCCGTTAGAAAAATACGATCCCATTCATGATCCGGAAAGTATGGGAGAGGAAAATATCCATCAGGTGACCATTCCCTACACGGCTGACATGATCCATATCCGCTGGTGAGTATGAATGCCATTCAAAAAAAACTATCCGCTACCTTCTTTGCTGTACTCAGTCTGCCCTCTACTGCGATGGGCTTTGCTTTATCCGTGCAGATTTCTGCTTTAAGCTGGATACTTTCTACCCAATACAAGCTGGATATCCATGAAGTAGGAATTGTGTGGGCTGCGGGGCCAGTCGCGGGCATTGTCGGGCAGGTGATCATTGGTTTTATTAGTGACAAAACCTGGTTTTGGGGTGGGCGAAGAAGGCCATTTATCTGGCTGGGGGGGTCACTGGCATCCATTAGCCTGATTGCGTTAACACAATTAGGAAGCATTAGTGAAAGCACCGGCATCAGCATCATGATCGTGGCCATCGCTGTGGCCCTGACATTAGATCTTTCCATCAATATCAGCTTTAATCCAACCCGCTCCATTATAGCGGATGTTACACCCGAAGGAGATAAACGTACCCGTGGGTACACCTGGATGCAAACCATTTCAGGCGCTTTCGGTGTATTGGCTTATGCGATTGGTGCCTACTATGGTAACTATTCGCTCATCTATTTTGGGGTAGGTCTTGTCTTTCTCTTTTCTGTTCTTCCGCCTTTATTGATTACAGAACCAAAAGAACTTGCAAACCAATCCGGGCAAGAAAAACTTGAAGCAGCCACCAAGCCCCCATCGGAATACAACCAACTTATTCGTATTTACCTGGCCCACGGTTTTTGCTGGCTGGGAGTTCAAACCATGTTTGTCAACATGCTCTTTTATGTGAAGGATGTTATGAAAATTACTTCTGATGAGGAAGCTGGTCAGATCATATCCTTTTCATTTTTAATACTGAATGCAGTAGGATTTATTCTGCCTGCACTGGTGTTAGAGCCATTGGCAAAAAAGATCGGGAGGGTAAAAGTTCATGTGCTGGCGATGGCTGCGATGACCTTGGGATACGCCCTCATGGTATTGGCTGGCAAATCACCTGAGTATGTTTATCTGTTTATGGGAATAGCCGGTATCGGTTGGGCCGCTACTGTCAGCCTTCCTTTTGCCATCATGACCGAAAAAGTTGATAAAACGAAAATGGGATTATTCATGGGCATCTTTAATTTATCTGTAGTGATCCCTCAACTGATTGTTAGTCTGGGATTCGGAACCCTTATCCAGCAAAGTAGCAACAAAACTATTATCTTTATCATCTGCGCGTCTGCCCTGGCCCTCTCCACGCTGCTCTGGAGCTTGGTAAAGGAGCGTGTGATGGTAAAGAAAAACGATCTTGACAAATACCCTAATTTTACTTCCTCTCATTAACTGTCTATGAGCATTACATCTTCTTCCGTTAAACCCAAACTTTCCTTTTGGCAAATCTGGAACATGAGTTTTGGGTTTTTGGGTATTCAGTTTGGATTTGAACTTCAAAATTCGAACGTCAGCAGAATATTTGAAACCTTAGGAGCAAACAAAGACGAGATCCCGATTCTATGGATTGCTGCACCGCTTACCGGTTTACTGGTGCAGCCTATCATTGGTTACATCAGCGATCGCACCTGGCATCCCTATTGGGGAAGGCGAAGGCCTTTCTTTTTTATCGGAGCCATCCTTGCCACCCTGGCGTTGATTGTGATGCCCAATTCACCCACACTTTGGGTAGCCGGTGGCATGCTTTGGGTCATGGATGCTGCCATTAATATCTCCATGGAGCCTTTCCGTGCATTTGTAGGCGATAAACTACAACCCTCACAACGAACGGCAGGTTTTGCGATGCAAAGTTTCTTTATTGGCACAGGTTCGGTGATTGCGGCATTGCTACCTTGGATTTTTAATAATTGGTTTGGCATCAGCAACACTGCCAAAAGTGGAATCATCCCGGATTCTGTTAAGTGGTCTTTTTATGCAGGTGCGTTTGCTTTTTTGTCAGCTGTGATGTACACCGTTTTCACAACTAAAGAATTTCCTCCCGAGAGTATTGAAAAATTAAAAGAAGAAAATAAAAAAGGAAGTTTTTGGAAGGGAATTAAAGAGTCTTTCCAGGGAATCTTTCAAATGCCCAAGGCCATGCAACAACTGGCTTATGTACAATTTTTCACCTGGTTTGCCCTTTTTTCCATGTGGATTTATTCGACCAATGCGGTGACAAGCACTATTTACAACATGAAGGTGACAAGTGCACTGTATCAAAAATTGAAAGAAAACTTGTTTCAGGCCAAGTCGACATTACCGCCAAAAGAGTTTAACTCACTCAAAAAAGATATTGATGAAATCGATCGCTTTCAAGCGGGCCAGGCAAACCTTACCCTGACGTTGAATCTGGCTAACTATTTTTTGGATAGCCCCGGGTTGGTAACGGCCGAACGAAACGAACTCCAGCGAGTTAAGCAAGAATACAATGATGGTGCCGATTGGCTCAGCGTTTGCTCATCCGTTCGTAACGGAGTGGCAGCTGTTTTTGCTTTTATCATACCCCTTATCGCGATCAGATTAGGTAGAAAACATACTCATATGGTTTGCCTCATCGTAGGAGGTACAGGTCTTATTTCCCTGGTTTTTATTCAGACGCCTTGGATGATTGCACTCTCTATGGGTTTAGTGGGTATAGCATGGGCCAGTATTCTTTCCATGCCTTACGCCATTCTTTCCGGTGCCTTGCCTGCAAACAAAATGGGATACTTCATGGGAGTCTTCAACTTCTTCATCGTTATCCCTCAGATTTTTGCTGCTACCGTGCTAGGTTTTTTGACTATGAACTTTTTCAAGGGGAACACCATGATGACACTAGTCCTGGGCGGTGTATTAATGATGGTGGCAGGATTATTGTGTCTGCGGGTAGAAGATAGGGACTAGTATTTGCGTTGTCATGATGAAAAAACGCTTTGTGATCTTTTTGGTTCTTTACCTGGGCTACCAATCATTGCATGCGCAAAACATTCAAGCCCAACTTGAAAAACTTAAGACAGTCGCTTTGGATAGTGCCCAACTAAGTGAGTGGATGAAGTACCCAGATATATCTATACCCTATGTACATCTTGACTCCGTTCTTTTCCTCTACTATGGCAAAGCCACTAAAGTGGAATGGATGGGTGACTTTAATGGATGGGGGTATGATAAAAATTTCCGCAATAAAGGCGTACAACTGGACTCAAGCGATTTATGGTACCTGAAAGCCTCCTTCCCTTCTCATGCTCGGTTAGACTATAAAATTCTGGTAGATGGCAACCGATGGCTTTTAGACCCTCAAAACCCGCATCAACAATGGTCAGGCGTGGGAGGAGGTAGCCCTAATTCGGAATTACGCATGCCCGAATGGAAAGAAGATGAAATTCAGGTTGAAATCAGATCGGGCGCCAAAGGTAAGGTCAAACCTGATCTGCTTTTTAACAGTAAGATCCTTTCTTACCAAATTACGTACGATGTCTACCTACCGGCCGGCTACCATACTGACACAAAGTATCCGGTGGTTTATGTGACGGATGGATATGAGTATATGCATCCTAAACTTGGTAATATGATTACCGTACTGGATAACCTGATTGCAACAGGTAAAATCAAACCTGTGATCGCTATTTTTATTGACCATCGGGAACCCATCAATCGATCCAATAACAAGCGCATGACCGAATTGGCCATGAACCATCACTATTACAACTTCATCAGTCAGGAACTGGTGCCCTTTATTGAATCCACTTATGCTGCCTCCGGAGAAACGTCTAACCGAGCCATTATGGGTACCTCCATGGGCGGGTTGGCAGCTACCTACTTTGCCTTTTCGCCTCAGTCGGTTTTTGGTATGGCCGGGATACAATCCCCTGCCTTCTGGACGCAGCCACGGATTTATGAGCTCTGCAAAAATCCGGAAAACCCAGCCTTACGCGTGTCTATGACTACGGGCACAATCAACGATACCTTCAAGGAAACTCAAAAAATGAAGGAAATTCTAAGTAGCACCACCTGTCAATTTACCTATCGGGAGGTGCCGGAAGGCCATAGTTGGGGTAATTGGAGAAACCTGATTGACGATATCCTCCTCGACTTTTTTAAAAAGTAAGGAACTGTTTTATCCCCGCGCTCCAGTGATTAATTTCAGGCATTGAAATTGCCTTCAAAAAAATATATGAAAATACGTTTACTGTTACTACTCACCTTGGTGGCCCTTCTGTTGGAATCCTGTAGCTCGGGAAAAGCAGCGTATAAACAAGGAGATTACTATCAAGCCGTGTTGACGGCAGTCAATCGGCTCAGACAAAATCCTGAACACAAAAAGTCAAGAGAAATACTCGGATTAAGCTATGCCGCAGCTGTCGAGTATCTGGAAACAGATGCCAAAAATCAGATTGCCTCTGATGCGAACTTCAAGTACAACCGAGCGGTGGAAAATTATGAAAAGATCAATTTGCTATACGAAGAAATCAGACGTTCACCCGGAGCCAGCAAAATCATTACCAATCCGGTCAGTCGGTTTAAGGAGTTAACTGAAGTAAAAGGAAAGGCTGCGGAGGAATCATACGAAGCCGGTATTCAGGCTATGCTAAAAAATACACGAGCAGATGCCAAGCGGGCTTATTTTCTATTTGCGGATGCTCAGAAACTTTCACCCGGATATCGCGAATCCATCGAAATGATGACCCAGGCAGAATACAATGCCACCTTCCGCATCGTTTACACGGAAGTAAATGCTTCCCGCGAGAATTTTACCCTTCAACAAGCTTTGACACCGGTGAATCGCCAATTTTTGAAATTTTATACCCAGGCCCAGGCTTTGAGTGAAAATATACCCGTGGATCATCAACTTCAACTCGTGTATAAAGGCGTCAATTTCCCACGGGACCCCAGCACTGAATCCTCTACAGAAAAATTGGAAAAAGATATAAAAGTGGGTGAAAAGGAGGTCAACGGAAAAAAAGAACCGGTCTATGAAAAAGTAAAAGCAGAAGTTCGCACCTATACCCGAAACTATCGGGTAACAGCGGAAGGTGTCACCCAGATTACCGATGTAAAAAGTAGTGGCACCTTGATGAATCAAACAATTGAAGGAGATGCAAACTGGTCTTGGCAATGGGTGACCTACACCGGTGACCAACGGGCTCTCAGTGATAATCAACGCAATCTTGCCAAAAGAAGGGAGGCTTGGCCCGATCGTGATGAGTTAGCCAAAACGGCACGCCAGCAGCTAATCAATAATATCTCTGGTTCGGTCAGTCGGTTTTATGCCTCATACTGATTGTCTGTAAGTATCAAAGGCCAATGGTTTTCCAGTAATACTTAGCTGGTTGCAGTAGCCTTTTCGATGCCTTAAAAATGCTTTGCTTCACGTTTCTTCATTCATTCTCAAGTTTCATGGCTTCTGAAACATCACGGTCTTTTCGCTGAATAGTATGTGCACGAAAAATCTCATAAAAAAAACCTCTCCGGTGATGGCAAGGTTTTGTCGGGGCGGCCATCCCGGCTCAGACGGGAGAACTGACGACCTTGGCGCCCTAAGCGCCACGCGATAGATCCCCTAAAAAACGTTTGGCTCCCCGTTTCTTGATTTTACTCTCTAGCTTCATGGCTTCCGATCGTGAGGAGCATTCATAACTCCACACCAGTTTCCAGGGGATACCAGTTTTAAGAGATGTCGTCTCCCCACTATTATGTTCTTCCAGCCGATTAGTAATATCCTGTGTTTGACCGGTGTAAAATTTTTCGGTCTTTCCGCTGAACAGTATGTACACGAAAAATCTCATAAAAAAAACCTCTCCGGTGATGGAGAGGTTTTGTCGGGGCGGCCAGATTCGAACTGACGACCTCCTGGTCCCAAACCAGGCGCGATACCGGACTACGCTACGCCCCGAAAATTTATGACTGAGACTGGCTTTGTACCTGACATCCGAAGCCTTTTGTGCTTCGGGGTACGCTATTCACAGCCTTCCATCATTCGCCATTGACAACGATGAGCGTTTATCAAATAGCAGGGCTATGGAACCCTTTATTTCTTCTCTGTGATCCGGCAGGGACTCGAACCCCGAACCGTCAGCTTAGAAGGCTGATGCTCTATCCAGTTGAGCTACCGGACCAAACTGGCGGAGAGGGGGGGATTCGAACCCCCGGTACAGTTTAACCCGTACGACAGTTTAGCAAACTGTTGGTTTCAGCCACTCACCCACCTCTCCTAAAAGTCGATGGATTATTCTTTGCCCGTCTGACAAAGTCACTTAATTCGTTTCTCTTCAATAAAAACAGGCAAAATGCTTACTTTTAGCGAAAAGGAGTGCAAATATAACCCGATAAACGGATTTGCACCAACCCGTATTTTTGATTTTTCATGATTGACAGATATTCTATCGCAGCAACAGCCGATCAGCTAAAAAGCCGGTTTAAGGCAGAAAACACTGAGCCCCACCAACCTCGTTATAATGCGGCACCCGGTCATCTTTTGCCCATTATTCTCCAACACAGTCCGGAAGGTATGTCATACTTTTATTGGGGAGCCCCGCTCCATCAGGGGAAAAATCGATCGATGGGAGAAAAAATCATCAATCTTCGTGCGGAACAAATTATTGAAAAACCTGTCTTTCAAAAAAAATTAAGGCACTACCGTTGTCTCGTTCCTGCGGATGGTTTTTTCGCCTGGCGACATATTGGTAAAAAGACAACCACTCCTTACCGATTTGTTTTTCCTGAAAAATCCATTTTATCGATGGCTGGCATCTGGGAAGAGTACCAGGAAAATGAAGAGGATCATGTGCATACATTTATGATTATTACCACCCTGGCAAATAATCATCTCTCTCCGATCATCGATCGTATGCCCGCGCTATTGGATGAAGCCACAGAAAAAATCTGGATGAATAAAGAATCAACGACAGAAGAATTGCTCGAAGTACTCAAGCCTTTGAATGTTCCGATGGAACACTTTACGGTGTCCCACCGGATAACTTCACCAGAAATCAATGAGGCTTCCTTACTCCTACCTGCCCCTGCCAGCAATCAGTTTGGCAATCTTACACTCTTTGATTAAAAGCCATCATCTTCTTCGGCCTTCCGAACTGGCTTAGGTTTGGGCTCTTCTTTTTTGGGTTTTGGTGCCTTCTCTTTTTTCTTAAATGGATTAAAGCCCGACTTTTTCGTAGGCTTATTTTGAACACTATCTGGCTGCTGTGGCACCACGGCTGCTAGGCTGGTGGAGTCTTTTGATTTTTTCTTAAACAGGTTTTTAAAGAACCCTCCCTTCTTCTTTTTCTCACCTTTCAGTCCGCCTGGATCTACCCCATTCGATGTATCATCCGTTGACCCTGCTTTTCCATACTTCGCATACCAGGCATCGGGCAAAATAATATCCTTGCGAAGGTACCAGAGATAGTTTTCCTGTTCTACATTGTATTTCTCACGCGCCAGGGTGATCATATAGGTGCTATCTACCTTCTTGGCTTTTGGCGAAACGGTGGCTGAGTCCATTTCAGCTCCCAGAACTGTGGAAGAATCCGGTTTTGGCTTTTCCGGATAAACTTTCTTCATCTCTACCGTATTCAAAGCTCGTAATGCCTTTTTATACGTTTTCCGGGGCAAAAGCAGATAGCGATCATATTTTACATATCGCTCTTTGGGCAAGGATGGGCCAGGAAGTACCTGATAGTTGCTCCGGTAGGGCTGATTCATCAGACGTTGTTGGTCTGCAGAAGCCGAAGCATAGACTTCGGGGTATTTTAGCCGATCAGAACTATCACTTTTATCATGCCGTACCTTGTCCGCATACGTTGGATTTGCTCCATACTGAATCGCTTTATTCCGGGCAGGCAACACAATCTTTTTTCCATTGCTTAATGTGATCTCTTTGGACTGAACGGTATCGTCATTATAGTAGGAAAAGGTCTCTATTGACTTTTTCTTGTCGTAAATAAAGGCACTTTGATAGGCAGGGCAAATGGTGCGCTGAGTACAGGATGTCAGCACAGAAACAGTAAACACAAAAGCGACTAAAGCCCGGATCATGGCAAATAAGTGGCCATAAGTAACAAAAGTAAGCAATATGTGTCTATTCTAAAACCTCGTAACTTATTGATTTTGAGGCTATAATTACGCGAGTGATTGCTGTACTTTTTTGGGGAGAGCCAAAACGACCAATTCATACGAATGGTCAATCCATGAATGGATTTTATGATCAGAAATATTACCATCCATCTGCACGGTTATCCAATGCTTTTTACTCATGTGATAACCCTCTGTTACAGAAGTGTATAACTCTCGTAATTCTACAGCCTTTTCTGGGTCACATTTAAGATTGATGCTTGGGAACGAATCGATGCGGGTTAACGCAAACATCTTACCCATAACTTTAAATACCATCACGTCTTCTCCAAAAGGAAATTCTTCGGTTACACCCTTTTTGGAAAGACAAAAGTGACGAAAAGTCTCAATGTTCAAAAGAAAAACCGTTTAATCAACCACACAGATAGAGCGCCTAAAAAAACCAGGATGGAGATTTTGTTAATCCCATGCATCATCCGAATGTTGAAATTACTCGGACGGTTGTCATCTTTGCCCCGAAAGAAATATCCTCCTACTTCGCCCAATTGAAAAAACTCCTTCATGGAAAGTTTCTTCTTGCCTGCGGATGAGTGCTGTTCATTTTCCATAGCTATTGATTTACGGTCTCTTGTACTTCTATCCAATTTCCATCTTCCCGGATGAGTCCGATCAATTCATCGACCGCCTGCGGAGTGGGTACATTTTTCTTCACGACTGTTTTTCCCCGATAAAGTGTAATCCTACCAGGCCCGGAACCAACGTAGCCATAGTCGGCATCAGCCATTTCCCCAGGTCCGTTGACGATACAACCCATGATCCCGATTTTTATTCCTTTCAAATGGCTCGTTCGCGAGCGTATCTTGGCGGTGGTTTCCTGTAAGTCAAACAAAGTTCTGCCACACGAAGGGCAAGAAATATATTCTGTCTTCGAAATACGCGTGCGGGTAGCCTGAAGAATGTTAAAGGCCGTTTCGTTGACAAGCCTATCCGTTCCTGATCGTTCTGTTAAAATAAAGACGCCATCGCCCAGACCATCGATGAGTAAGCCTCCAAGATCAGTTCCTGCATAAAGTTGTAATTCTTCGGTGGATAAATCAACATACGTACGGCTGATAATGACCGGCACCTCACATGCGTGATTCATCAGCTCCATAAATAATCTCCGCTGCTCGGCCATGCCATGTTCATTCTGCGTGTGAATAATTAAAACAACAGAGCGGTCTTGCTGTAATTTTTGAAAGAAGTTTTCGGTAAGATCATTCAAAAGTACTTTCACAAAATTCAATTCAGAGGAATTTTCGGTCGTGTGAAGATACTCGTTTGCGGTAAGAAGTGGAAAGTGGCGGGGTTTGGTGCGTTGATTAAGCCAGGAAGAATAGTTCAACACCACACCCAATGTGCCCGGTATTTCAAAATCAATAGATCTGTCTCCCACAAAAAGATAATCACACGCCATGTCGGTGATGTTCCACTTATCCAATGGAACGGAGTATTGATATCCCAATGCAAATAAGGAGGCAGCTGTAATCGTTGATTTCTTTGAAAAATCTGCTATCACCCTCGGCACCTGATGACCTCCGATGTTCGCCACTTCATGTGTTTGTCTGCGTGTGTACTGAAAGGGATTGATCGGATTCTTACTAACATCTATAATACTTTTATGGGATGCCCGGGAGTCATATCTTCTGGCCAAGGTAGCAGCAACTGGTACCTCTGCTTCCGGCTCCTCTGTTAAAGATACCCGCACAGTATCCCCTAAACCATCTTCCAGCAAGGTACCGATACCTACAGCCGATTTGATTCGTCCATCTTCTCCATCGCCCGCTTCGGTTACCCCTAAGTGAAGCGGGTACGGTTGAAATCCTTCCTCGTCCAGCTTTTGAACCAACAATCGGTAGGCCTGCACCATCACTTGCGGATTGCTGGCTTTCATGGAGAGAACAATATTATAATAGCTTAATTCTTCGCATATGCGCAGAAACTCAAGCGCTGATTCCACCATGCCAAGAGGAGTATCGCCATAACGACTTAGAATCCGGTCAGAGAGCGAGCCGTGATTGGTACCGATTCGCATAGCCGTTCCATACTCCTTACAAATCTTTACCAGAGGCGAAAATTTTTCCCGGATACGATCCAATTCGGCTTCGTACGAAGCATCCGTATACTCGATTTCTTCAAACCGTTTTTTATCGGCATAGTTGCCTGGATTTACCCGAACTTTTTCTACCAAACGCGCAGCCAATTCTGCGGCATTGGGGGTAAAATGAATATCCGCAATCAACGGAACTGTATACCCGCGCTTCCGCAACTCCTTTTTTATCTCCGCCAGATTTTGGGCTTCTTTTATGCTAGGGGCAGTAATGCGCACATATTCGCACCCCGCATCTACCATACGGATGGTTTGTTCAACTGAGCCTATCGTATCCATGGTATCAATCGTGGTCATGGATTGAATGCGGATGGGGTTTTCCCCTCCCATGGGAACATCTCCAATGGTAACGACCCGAGTCTTTCTACGCTGATATTTGACCAGGCTATTGCAATAAGAGTTTATGGAGGAAACGACAGGATTCACAATAGTTTTAATTTACTCAAAAATAACCCTTTGAGGGGTATAATTGTTCGCACTTTCACGCAATTAAAATACCGCTACTTTAAGATTCAAATCCACTAAATATCACCTAGTTGCGGTCGGATCAATATCTCTTCGACAACACTAGAAGGTGATAATGACCAGGCTCCAAAAATAATCTCTGCTACATCCCCCGATTTCATAAATCGGCTGTCTGGCAAATCCGTACCCTCCCAACTGGCAGTTTTGGTCGCCCCAGGCAAAACGGCTGTCACCCGAATTCCGTCATTTTGAAGTTCCTCGCGCAGCACTTTTGAAAAGCCCAGTAAGGCAAATTTTGAAATTGCATACGATCCCCCGTTGGGATAGGCCTTGATGCTGGCAATGGAGCACATGTTAAAGATATGACCTTGCTTTTTTTGTTTCATCCCTTTCACTAAGCCGCGAGTGGTATAGTAGGCGCTATACACATTACTCTGGATCATGCTTTCCAGCGTTCCCTCAGGTTCCTCCATCACGCTACCAGGCACAAAGTATCCTGCATTATTGACCAGCACATCCACCGGGTGATTAAGCTGATGGATGAACGATGTAAAGGTCTGAATTTCTTTTACCTTAGATATATCGGCTCGGAAAACATGAGCCTTGACCGAGTATTTTTGCTGAAGGGTGGTTTGAAATAAAACTAAATCGGCCTCATGACGGGCACACGTGGCCACATCAAAACCAGCGGCTGCAAAACGTTCCGCAATGGCCCGTCCAATGCCTTTTGTCCCACCGGTCACAACAATTAATCGATTCATAAGCTCAACAGGGTAAAGAAGTAGCAGTTAATTCCAGTTACGAATATACGGGGTTATCAAGTAGATAAAAGCATCTCTTGGCTGTAGTATTTTTATTCTATCTTTGAGATTCATGTCAGGAATAAACCGATGAAAGCATTTGGGAAGTACATCCTTTTTTTAGGATCACTGTTTGTCCGGAGAGAAACATTCATGACCTATTACAAGCTGGTTTTTGAAGAGTGTATTCAAATTGGAGTTCGTTCCATTTTTCTGTTCGTCCTGGTTTCCACTTTTATGGGCGCAGTAACGACCGTCCAAACAGCTTATAATATGGTAAGTCCACTGATCCCCCGCTTTGTGATTTCCCAGGTAGTTCGGGAAATGACGATCCTTGAACTAGCCCCTACCATCATGGCAATCATTTTTGCGGGAAAAGTAGGTTCCAGCATGGCGGGAGGCATTGGAACGATGAGAATTACAGAACAAATCGATGCCTTGGAGGTCATGGGAATCAACTCATCTTCGTATCTCGTCCTTCCCAAAATCATTGCTTCCCTGCTCATGTATCCGCTGTTGGTGATTGTATCTGGAGTTTGCGCGCTCCTGGGAGGCTACTTAGTTGGAACGCTGACTGGTGTCTTAACCCCCACCGAATATGTTCAGGGGGTTCGTTTCGGATTTCAGGAGTTTGGTGTTTCATTTGCCCTGATCAAATCATTTGTTTTTGCCTTTTTGATTTCTTCTATTTCTTCCTTTAAGGGATACTATACTCATGGAGGCGCATTGGAGGTGGGCATTGCCAGCACCCAGGCGGTCACCTCCAGTGTTATTGCGGTTTTATTAGCTGACTATTTCCTTGCTCAATTGCTGCTCTAATGATCAAAATCAATTCCATTTCAAAAAGCTTTAAGGACAAGACTGTGCTCAACAGCATCAGTGGCGAGTTCGACAAGGGTAAATGTAACCTGATTATTGGTGCCTCTGGAACCGGAAAAAGTGTGTTGCTCAAATGTATTGTAGGGTTACTGCCACCCGATTCCGGCAACGTGTATTTTGATCTGAGAAATTTTACCGAGGCCGATAAAGAAATGAAATCCGAAATCCGAAGAGAGATCGGAATGCTTTTTCAAGGAGGTGCCTTGTTTGACTCAAAAAATGTAGAAGAAAACATTATGTTTCCACTGGACATTCTCACCAAAATGAGTCTGGAGGAAAAGCGCGAGCGGGTCAACTTCTGCCTGAAACGGGTGGGACTGGAACAAGTCAATAAAAAGATGCCTTCTGAAATCAGCGGAGGTATGAAAAAACGTGTGGGTATCGCCCGGGCCATTGTCAATAACCCAAACTATCTGTTCTGTGATGAACCAAACTCCGGTCTGGATCCTCAAACATCCATTCTTATTGATGAGTTGATTCTTGAAATCACGCACGAATTTGATATCACAACGGTGGTAGTTACCCATGATATGAATTCCGTGATGGGTATCGGTGAAAAAATCATGTTCCTTTATAAAGGTGACAAACTATGGGAAGGGTCCAATCAGGAGATCATGTCCAGTGGATTAAAGGAATTAGACGACTTTGTATTCACCAATAAAATAATGAAAAACCTTAAGGCTGGTAAGATCTGATATCAGTTTACCTTGGCAAACCGAAGAAAAAATACGGTACCTATATTTTCCTGAGATTCAAAGGAAATTGTTCCATGACTTTGCTCAACGCCTTGTCTGACAATGGCTAGTCCCAATCCGGAGCCTGATTTCTTGGTACTAAAATGGGGCAAGAAAACTTTCTCCTGTAGCTCCAGAGGTATGCCAGATCCATTGTCCCGAATGACTATCACATATTCATGTTTTTCCTGGTGAAGGCTTACCTGAATGGATACCACCTGTCCCGGCTTCCCGGCCTGAATGGCATTCAACAGTAAATTAGATATAGCCCGGGTTAACACCTGTTCATCTGCCATGATCCAGGCCTGATCAGTTTCAGCGGAAAAATCAATTCTACATTCCGGCTGTGTCTCATAAAGCATCACCGCTTTACGAACACACAACGTAGCATCCAGGCGCTGCAAGATAGGTGCCGGCATCCGGGCAAAGGCACTAAAAGACGAAGCCACCTCATTCAGTACACTGAGCTGGGACAACATGGTTTGAAGATACTGTTTGGCTTTCTCATCTGAAAGTTCACCTTTGGCTAACGCATACTCCAATTGCTGAACTGTCAGTTTCATGGGTGTTAGCGGATTCTTGATTTCATGAGCCACCTGCTGAGCCATCTCGCGCCATGCATTTTCCTTTTGACTTCTGGCTAAATCAATTTTACTCTTCTCCAGATTGCTAATCATCGCGTTATACTCCTGCACCATCTTCCCGATCTCATCTGTGGAATTCCATTCAATCGGTTTATTAACCCCTGAAAAAGATGTTCGTCCAAGCTGACTTGTCACCATCCGCAATGGAAATGTCAGCCAGTTTGCCGTGAAATATGATAAGATAGCAAAAAAAATAAATACCAAAACAAAAATGATCAATGTGTTGGACAGAACTACTATTTGATTTCGCTCATATAACACACTTGATTCAAAAAATGGGATACTCAGAATTCCAGTTAACAAACCTGTAGCAGATGATCGTAATGCTACATAGGCTGCATTATAATTCAGCTGTCCGATGTTTTCATCTAAAATAAGACTGTTCACACCTTCTTTTGTTATTTGATCGTGAGCCACCGGATTCACAACCGATGCTACTAATTGCTGATCATAAATAGTCGGCTGACTACTGTACCTTAGGCTGCCATCCGGATAAAAGACAGAAGCATCCACTCCCGCCAGACGCACGAAATTCACCAGTAAGTTGCCTAACTCCATATTTTGATCCAATGATGCAGAGACAGCTTCGTCCATACCAGCCGACAATTGTTCCGCCAAAACCATTGCTTCTGACAGAAAGCGCTCTTTTAGTTGACGATCATTCGCGCGACTTACAGCTTGTTGGATGGTATAGCTAACGATAAACAAGGGGACCATAAACGCCAGCGAAATGTATAGCTGAATCCGCATACTGTAATTTAATCTCATGCTGGTACGCCATGAACGAAAAAATATTAAAAAAATCCATAGCACCATTAATAAAAGTCCAGCAATAAAATAGGCCGCAAAATTGGCCAGTTGATCAAACCATGAGTACGCATTTCCTGAAACGATTGCTACCGCCCCGGTATCATCTTCCACGGCTACGTGTAGTTTTCCATTAGCAGTCATTCCTTCCCGATACAAGGTCGGTCTTTCCAACCATGTTCGTTCAAAATCCCGTTCATAATTAAAGTCACCAAAACTCCGGACAACATTACCGGCCTGATAATACACATATGAATAATCTTTATTTCTCAAATAGGCAGAAAAGCGTTCATCCAATAACAGCTCAGGATAAACCTGTCGGGGAACAATCTTCTTTTGTTTCAGATCCAGCGCAATAAATCCTGCCAGTACATCATTTCGATGAACCGGTAGGTAAGTAAAATATCTCCGCTCCGGGCTCTGCTCGATTTGATCAAAAAAAGATATTCCGGTATAGGGTGTAGGTCTGATATATGATTGGAGAGAAACCAAAAGATCTGACAAATCCACAGCATTTCTATTACCCAAAGGTTCTCCCAAGGAACTAAACAATGAGATGGTTACATCATATTGATCAAAATACGAACCTAAATAGTAACGGGAAATTTTCTGGCGAATGGGGTCTTTTGTTAAAAATGCATTGGACATCCTAGCGGATACAAAGTTATCCGCTAAAATTCGCTGGCGCGCCTCTGATAACAAAAATTCGCCTAACTGATCGCGATCTGTGAGGTAAGAATTGGCAAATCTAAACTGATTTTCCAACCTTTCTTCGACAACAAACTTTCGGACGCCAAAAGATAACTCAACACTAAAAATCAGGATGACGGTAAACAGGTAGAGAAAGGATGAATTACTTGCTTGCAATAAGGATTTGCTGAATCCTGAAAAGTATAGAAACGGGAAAAAGAGAACCCCCAAACACAAACATACCCAATAGCCACGCTCAGAGACGACAATATACACGATAAACAATAGGGCTGCCAAAGTCAAAGAGATGAGATATCCGGATAGTCGCCTTTCAAAAAGACGGATGAGAAGGCGATTGAAAATGTGGATAAAGAAAAAGGCACTCATCGCGCCCAGCAAAACAGACATCAAGGCAATCATCCGCAGGGGTGAAAGTTCCAGCGTTTGAGTAATGTCCAATGACAGGCTTGAATTATGAAAAATGGTTTCTAAAAATAAATACGGGAATAACAAAGAATAAAACGAAACAATAAATAAAAGTGTACCCCAGAAAATTCTTACATTCTCATGTACACCTGAAAGTCTTTTTACAACATAAAACTGTGAGTAATAACGAAAAACATACAGGCAAAGTAAAAATACGGCTAGTGAGTTCAGGAATAGATCCCCTAATGAGGGATTAAACCAAGAAGACGCAAATTGCTGTGGGTCAAACCAGGAAATATCCAACCATACTGCTGGGAGCTGTAGTTTGATCATGACCCAGCGGATAATCAACCACGCAGATAGTGCTATTAAAAAAGTAATTTCATACCATCCGCGATGGTGTAGCGTTTGTAGAAATCTAAAACAGGCAATCAAAAAACAAAATAGTCCAAGAGTGAAGACGATTGCCGCTCTTGTATTATCTGATTCCAGATTAAAGTTTCTTTCTAACGCAGCATAAAGGATGATAGAATTATCTTCTGCCATGGGTAGTGAAACACTGCCGGCCGAAAAGGACTCTGATAAAACAGGTTTTGATATACCAAATATATCTTCGTTCCAAACCGGTCGCAAATACTTGTTTCTGACATTAAACTTCTGTAAAAGTGGTATACACCCTAGTATGAAACGCTGAGAAGTTGTCTGCCACTTCTTTACCAAAAAGAAACCTCGGGTCGTGCTAATAATCTTTACACTAAAAGTATCAGTCCACAGAGAGTATTCCGGAAGAAACTGATGGGTCGTCCACCGAATCAATTTGTTGCTATCAATTTCATACAACCAATGATTGGTGGTCAGCCACTTCGAACGATCTTGTAGAAGATTATTTTTTTCACTTTCCAGCAACATCAACTGACTTTCAATACGTTTAGATACATTGGCTGTCCATCGCTCAGCAGAATTCTGATGACTGGAATTCAACCAAAATGTAAGGCCCCAGAAAATCAGGGCTGCACATAACCAGACATACGAATTTCTCAAACGCATTGAATAAAAGTAAGAAATTTATGAGTACTCAGCAGATCATGCTGGGGGAAATCAGGGCTGCCGATCCAGTCCACCAAACCAATATAGCCAGATGATTCGGCTAAAGCGAAATGAAAAGGGGGAGGTAACGACCGCTGAACCGGCTATACATACTAAATAAACCCAATCTGGCGGATGAACCAAAAGATGAAGAATCAACCAAACCAGTACAAATAAGACTACCGTGAACGCGTAGCTTACATACAGAGCTCCAAAATAAAATCCTGGTTCAGGCTGAAAAGATGCACCGCAATGGGGACATACCGAATTCATATCAGCAAAATGCCTCACATGAATCATCTCATGTTTAAAGATTTTCCCTTCGCGGCACCTCGGACACCTACCCTGCCAAAGTCCGCTTAAGCTGCTGCGCATTCTTTTTACTTGTTTTGTACCAGAAAAAAGCAATCACTCCTATCGCTAAATAGGGGGCAAAAAAAAGATATAAAATCCCTGTATTAATGCCGGCAGCGATCCCCATTTTACCATTACTTAAATTATTCTCCAATGTGGCCCGACACATAGCGCATTGCGCAAGCGTATCAACAACAGGTGATACTAACACCAACATAAAAATCATCCATTTTTTCATATTACTGGTAGTAAGGACTAATCATCAGATAAACAATAACTCCGGTAGTAGCTACATAGAGCCACAGAGGGAAAGTAAATTTAGCTAAACGTTTGTGACGTTCAAAATTACCTGAAAGTGCATGCGAAAATGTGAATAAAACGAAAGGAATGACGACCACAGACAGCGCTATGTGAGTAATGAGAATAAAATAATACACATACCTTATCCACCCCTCACCTCCAAATGAAGTGGAGTCACTCGTCATATGATACAGTACATACATGACCAGAAAAAGTGCAGAAAGTCCAATACATATTTTCATCAATCGTTCATGCAGTATACGTTTCCCGCTTTTCACAGCCATTACGGCCGTTATCAATAGAATTGCGGTCAATCCATTAATGGAAGCATAAATGGGTGGAAGAAAGGAGAAATCGTATCCCGGAATTTTGATCCGAAACAATGCAGCCACTGCTAATGGTATGATGATGGAAAGTCCAATGATCAGCTTTTGGTAGGGTTGTTTTGCGTTGCCTGTATTCATCTCTCAATACTGTTTCAATAATATCTTTAGCTCCATCATCAACCGGTCTGTTTCTTCACGGGTAGATAATTCGTAATACCCTCTTATCCGACCCTCCGTATCTACTAATACCGTATTCCAGGGTTCAATCAGTACTAATTGACAAACAACTGATTTTTGATTTACTGAATCCAGATCCTGGACAAATACAGGATGTATGGAGTCACCTGATTGTTCCGTTACCCTGGCCAGACTGGTCTCTATTTCATCGCTTATTTTTGTCAGGTACAGCGTTGGTGATTGATCATCCAACAAGTTCTTATTCACCAGGTATGGTGTCTGATTGATTGGTAGACAACCCTCTGGCCACTCCTGAACGCCTTGTTCATGATACACCGGTATGGCGAATTCATTTTCTCCAAAAACCCGAAGAAATACAAAAATCAATCCCGGTACGAGCAGGATCACAAACAAAAGACTAAATACTATTCGCTTTGACATGTATTGAAATTAAACACCCTTCACCAATGTTTGTTTGATGTGACGAGCTAACTTACTTGTTTACAAAAAAGAAAGGCTAAAGTGTTCACTTTAGCTTCTCTGAAACTAAATGAATGTCGTTTAAGGAAGTACGGGCATCTTCATTCCCTCATACACAAACGCCACCAACATCCAAACCACAAATATCATCGGTATCAGGATGGACCAAAAAAGCACTTTTACCTCGTATTTTAAGTGCATAAATTCCAACACAATATAACCTGCTTTTACGATGGTAAGTCCCACAAAAAGGGCGGTCTTAAATACCCCTGCATCCAATGCAAAAGCAATAACAAATTCCAACGCAGTAACGGCCCCTAATATTCCAGCGACAGTCCAAAGTTTTTTAATCTTGGCTTTGTCTGGAGGAAGCACGGTAACCTGAGGTTCTTGTGAATGTGATGCCATACGATATTAAATCTATGATTATTCTTAATTTTTATTATACGAGATAGAAGAAAGTAAACACAAATACCCAAACCAGATCAACAAAGTGCCAGTAAAGACCCACTTTCTCAACCATTTCGTAGTGACCTCTTCTTTCATACACTCCGGTAACGGTATTATAATAAATCAGAAAATTCAGGAGTACCCCGCTAAACACATGGAATCCATGAAAGCCTGTGATGAAAAAGAAAAAGTCTGCAAAATCCTGCGGGCCATACTGATTGATCTTCAGATTAGCACCCACCACCTCTTTGGTGATCTGGGTGAGTTCACCGTTGATAAACACAAAGTCTGTGACTTTGGTAGGTACACCTGTGCCCACAATAAAATGGGTCCACTCCCACGCCTGGCAACCCAAAAAGGTTAATCCACCAACGATCGTCCAAAGCATCCACTTTTCAACTGCTTTACGATCCATCCGATGACCGGCCTCTACCGCCAATACCATGGTGACGGAACTCATAATCAGAATGAAGGTCATAATACCCACAAACACGAGCGGCAGCGGCACCCCGTGATAAAATGGAATAGCATCAAAGACCTTTTCCGGAATCGGCCAATATTCGGGACTAAATGTGAAGGCATCCGGCAGCCCTTCAAAAGCGGGATGAGCCGAACGAACTAATCCATATGTTATCAATAAACCTGAAAAAGTGAAAGCGTCAGACAACAGAAAGAACCACATCATGAGCTTTCCGTAGCTGGCGCCCATCGGAGAAACGCCTCCATTCCAAAGATCCTTTTCTGCTGTTGCGGCTGGTGAATGTGCCATAGGTTTAAGGTAAATTCGATTATCTGAAATTGAGCATAAATATGTACAAATATATCCAAAGTCCGCCCAAAAAATGCCAATAAGTCACACACATTTCTAGCTGATTTAGTCTCCGGGAGTGGACCTGAAAGCGAAAAACTGCCGCCAGAACTATGATCAGGAAAATGATGGCACTTATCAGATGCACGCCATGTAATCCAGTAAGCAGGTAGACAAATGACTCAGAGGTATTGCCCCCTGAAAAGTGTACCCTATCCGCTAATAATTGGCTCCAACCGATTACCTGGCCAACCAGAAAAGTGATGCCTAATATCGCTGTCACCACCACCAGCGTTTTAACCATAGCAAGATTGTCTTTTTTGGCGGCCAGATACGCCCCATGCATGGTCAAACTACTCAGAACCACGGCTATTGAGGTAAAAATGAAAATTCCAGGCAGTTCGAACTCCCGCCAACTGCCATCGGCCCGTTTAACAATATAAGCCGAGGTAAGGGCAGCAAACAACATCACTACCGTTGCCAAAAAAAGCCATAGGGCAAACTTTTTGGGGTTCATCGCCAACGGTTTGCGTGGCTCTTCTACAATTTTAAACTCATCCGAAATCACATTTTCCATAACCCTCTAATTAAATTTTGTCTAATAAATATGCAATCTGTACAACCGGTAAGTAGATGAACGAACCAAACATGATTCGCAAGGCCGACTGTCGGCTGCCGGTTTTCATCAGTGAAAAAGTTTGTGCCAAAAAAGCTACCCCACATACAGTAGCTACCAAAGCTGAATATGTTCCGGTAATCCCAAAAGTTGATGGGAGTAAACCCAACGGAATCAAAAACAGCGTATAAATCATGATTTGAATAGCCGTGTTCAGATCCTTTCCTCCACCGGAAGGCAAAAGTTTAAAACCGGCTTTTTTGTAATCATCGTCTGCCACCCAGGCAATGGCCCAGAAATGAGGAAATTGCCAGATAAACTGAATTCCAAAAATGATTAATGCTTCATGAGAAATTGAACCCGTAGCTGCAATCCAACCCAATAATGGAGGCAAAGCCCCAGGAATGGCTCCAACAAAGACGGCTATGGGACCTACCCGCTTTAATGGTGTATAAACAAAGCTATACAAGACCATCGAAACCAATGAAAGGGATACTGTGAGAGGATTGGTCACCAGCCATAAAATTATTGTACTGGCTACCAGGCAAGCAATGGCAAAAATCCATGCTTCGGATAGAGTGACACGCTCGGTAGGTATCGGACGTTGCATGGTACGTGTCATCAGTTTATCCAGATCACGCTCAATGATTTGATTAATGATCACCGATGCCCCAGACAACAAAAAACCACCAAAAAACAACCATCCGAGGGTACTCCAATGGGTTGACCCAACCGTGGCAAGTCCGTAACCGAAGGCGCAGGAAAAAGCTACCAGCAAGGAAAGGCGTACCTTCAACAATTCGATGAGTGATCGGATTTTTGTCCAGATCGACACCTGGGAAATCGGAGTGGCGGATGTCATCATAAGATTCAATTTCCTAACACTGGAACGACCTTAGTGTTTAGTCTCAGGAACAAATGAACCTGTAACCCAAACGTCAGGGTGGCTACCAGTAAATGAACAGGTTGTATAAAGGCAGGAACTGCTCCATAGGCCATTACCACACCTGAAATTACGTTGCACAAAAGTAACACGATCAACGCCTGGATTAATGTACGGGAAAAGGATGTTTTTAATAAAAAAATGACCAGGGAAGCGTGAATTAACAGGACGACCCACGAAAATGAACGATGAATCACAAAATCAGTCCAAATACTTGATATCCAGTCATTTCTAAGCACTCCCTTACTGGCGACCTGATCAATGGCTTCGCGTACTTGTGTTCCAAGGAATACCTGAATCAACAGCACCAGCATAGAGGTCAGCATCACCATCATCACCTTACGGTCAACTCCTGTCCTGGCAGAGCCTTGAAGGCGTTGCGTATAGGTAAAAACAAATACAAGCAACGCAACTATTAATAGTGCCACAAACATGTGAACGGAAATGGTCCAGGTGGTCAGGTTCGTGGAAACCACGATGGAACCAAACCACCCCTGAACGATCACTGCCAAAAGGGTAGCTCCAGACACCCAAAACAGAACAGGATAGGATTTCCGAAACTTGATCGACCTTAGAAACAGAGCGATAATAAATAAACCGATGACCATACCAATCACACGATTGATGTACTCAATCCATGTTTTAACGGCATTAAAATCCGTCTCTGTTTGTACTGCAGGGTCATTAAGAATCTGGGAGGCCGTCTCCTCCATCCCCATCGTGTTAAGGTAGCGGGCAAATTTCTGATTTTTCTTTGCCCGATAATCAGCATACGATTCTTTGTAATCTGTGGGCAATTGATCTATTGAGGTGGGAGGTACCCACTGACCAAAGCATTTTGGCCAATCCGGACAACCCATACCCGACCCGGTGCTACGGACAATACCACCAACCAATATTAAAACAAAAACAGCGATCAGGGTTGACAAGCTTAGCTTGTAAAAACCGCTGATCGCTGATGGTTTCAAGAGAAGTTTCTAAAGCAAATTAATGCTGATGGCTGTTTCCTGCGATGGCTCCTGAGCTTCCCAACTCCAATTTAATCTGCTCATTTTCTTCTGGCAGATTGGACTCAGGAGTTTCTGAATACGGTATATGCTGTGGAATAAAGTCTTCTTTTGCCCCAGGCTTGCTGTAATCATAGGGCCAACGATAAACAGTAGGAATCGGTCCTGGCCAGTTGCCATGTCCGGGGTTACGTGGGGTTGTCCACTCCAACGTAGTCGAATTCCATGGGTTAGCCGGAGCTGCTTTTCCACGGAACATGCTATAAAAGAAGTTAAACATGAAGATTGCCTGAGCGGACAAGGTCAGAATAGCCGCCACACTCACCAGCATGTTCAAATCAGCAAATCCGCTAAACGTTTCGAAGTTCGTCCAGCTATAATATCTGCGAGGAAACCCAGTGATTCCGATATAATGCATAGGGAAGAAAACAAGGTAGACGCCAACAAAAGTCAGCCAGAAATGAATGTACCCTAGCCGGTCATCCATCATTCGGCCAAACATTTTTGGGAACCAATGGTACACACCGGCAATCATTCCAAAAAATGACGCGCTTCCCATCACCAAATGGAAATGGGCTACTACAAAATAAGTGTCATGCAACTGAATGTCTACTGCTGAATTTCCTAGAAAAATCCCGGTAATTCCTCCTGTTAAGAAGAATGATACCAGACCAATAGAAAAGAGCATAGCCGGAGTAAACCGGATGTTTCCTTGCCAAAGGGTGGTTACGTAATTAAAAATTTTCACAGCTGACGGAACCGCAATAATTAATGTCAACAAGGTAAAGATCGACCCCAAAAACGGGTTCATACCTGTGACAAACATATGGTGAGCCCAAACAACAAACGAGAGAATGGCAATAAACAACATAGATCCCACCATCGCTTTGTATCCAAAAATAGGCTTGCGCGAATTGGTGGCGATAATCTCTGAAGTAATCCCTAAGGCAGGTAACAACACGATATACACTTCCGGGTGTCCCAGAAACCAGAATAAATGCTGAAACAATACTGGACTTCCACCCTGATTGGGAAGGGCTTCCCCCGCTACGTAAATGTCTGATAAATAAAAACTGGTGCCAAAACTGCGATCAAAAATCAACAACAAAGCAGCTCCGAAAAGTACTGGGAACGATAACAAACCGATGATGGCTGTAAAGAAAAAGGCCCAAATGGTTAGCGGCATTTTGGTAAATGACATTCCTTGCGTCCGCATGTTGATCACAGTAGTGATATAATTAATACCTCCTAACAATGTACTAACAATGAAAAGAGCCATGGAAACCAACCAAAGAGTCATTCCTAATCCAGATCCGGGGATGGCCTGAGGCAATGCACTTAGCGGAGGGTAAACCGTCCAGCCACCACCGGCAGGTCCGGTAGAGATGAATAAAGATGTGAACATGATTACACTCGACAGGAAGAAGAACCAATAGGAAAGCATGTTCATGAAGCCTGAGGCCATATCACGCGCTCCGATTTGCAGTGGAATAAGGAAGTTACTAAACGTACCACTCAACCCGGCTGTCAGTACAAAAAATACCATGATCGTTCCATGCATGGTTACCAAAGCGAGATAAAACTCCTGATCAATCTTTCCTTCGGGTGTCAACCATCCTCCCAGAATAGGCCGCAACCATTCCAGACTTGCCTCCGGGAAACCTAATTGCAATCGGAACAAAACTGAAAGCGTACCACCAATGACAGCCCAAAAAATCCCTGTGATCAGGAATTGCTTGGCAATTACTTTATGATCCTGGCAGAAAATGTAGTTTGTCCAGAAATTACCCTCATGATGTTCATGCTCATGGCCATGATCATCGTGTGAATGCGTTGCTACGTGTGAATGAACATCTATTGTTGCCATAATAAAAATATCTTAATTGAGTGTAACGGTAGGTGTTGCCAAAGCAGAGACGGGTACTTCCTCAATAGTAAAGTCCAGACTTAATCATAGCCGCCTCCTTCAGGTTGGCCGGCACATATTTCATATACTCTGGATTTTGTTTCAACCAGGATTCCTGAGAAGACTTCCATTTTTCATAATCTTCTATAGACTCGTGAACAAAAACAGGGAAACGCATGGAAAAGTGACCTTTGCCACAAATTTCAGTGCAAGCCATTTCATAATTAAAATTAGGGTTGCCTGTGATACTTCGCATTTCAGCCGTTGACTTCTCTGCCACAAACTTGAAATGAGTTTGCAACCCTGGTACGGCATCCATTTTCACCCGGAAGTGTGGAAGAAATACACTGTGCAGTACATCTTTGGCTCGGATTTTTAACAAGATTTCTTTATCCGGAGGCAAATGCAACTCCAAAGACTTGAAGTCATCGTGTGTATTTCCATCGGCCAGATTTAATCCAAACTCGTTGGAAGCATCGATCATTTTATAATTCACCTGACCTAGCTCCTTATCTTTTACACCAGGATATCGGGCCGTCCAGGCAAATTGTTGAGCAACTACTTCAATAACCTCTGCATTGGCTCCTGCTGGCGAAGTGATGTCATTCCAAACCCGGAGACCACTAAAAATCAATAAAGCTAAAACGATCGCTGGAACCACGGTCCAGATAATCTCAAGCTTATGGTTGTCTGCAAAAAAAACGGCTTTTCGATCCTTCTGATACCTGTATTTAAAGGTGAACCAAAACATTACTATAAAAATAACGCTAAAGGAAGCTACGGTGATCCACATGGTTGTCCAAAATAATCCATCGGTAGCCCGACCATGAGTAGAAGCTGCTACCGGTAGGGTATACTCCTCATAATGACTGATCGAATACCAGAAAAAGGCAACCATGCTGGTCACCATAAAAAGCAATAGTAAATAAGCCTGATTATTATTGGTGGTCTCGTTTACCTCCTCCTCTTTCTTTCCCTTGGCGACATCCACTAATCTTCCTATACGAAAAATCATATAGAGGATGACCAGTACCAAAACTACTCCCAAACCGATTGCTAATGGCATCATAATCTTAAATTAAATCAGATCTATAAATTAAATATGGTGGTTCAGACTTTCTCCCATAAACGGATGGTTCTTCGCTACCAACTGTACTTTAGACAACGCTGTTAATACAACTAACAAGAACACTGCGAGGAATGTTAAACCCAATCCAATTTCCAGGAAACCCACTCCTCCATTATACTGCATGACTCCCGGAGTAATCATATTGTAAAAATCAAACCAATGACCTATGATGATGATCGGACAAACCACTTTTAACATGGACATATGTCGTTTGGCATCACGTGTCATCAATAATAAAAAGGGTAACACGAAATTAAGCAAGAGGTTTAGATAAAAGACCCAGCTGTAGGGTGCATTTTTCATGCGTTCAACAAAGTATACTGTTTCTTCGGGGATGTTGGCGTAATAGATCAACAAAAACTGACCAAACCAGATATATGTCCAGAAGATGCTGAACGCAAACACAAATTTTCCTAAGTCATGCAAATGATTGGCTGTAACCATTTTCAGGTAGCCCGCACCTTTCAGGCTTACTACAATCAGAGTAATGGTAGCCAATCCGGTCACCCACCAGCTGGCAAACACATACCACCCAAACATGGTGCTGTACCAATGCGTATCAATGCTCATTACCCAATCCCAGGCTCCGATAGAAGAGCTGTACCCAAAAATCACCAGGAAGATAGCAGAATATTTGCGCATTTTTTTCCAATGATCTGTTCCTCCATGAATATCCTCCGCGAGCATTTCACGCTTGATCCAAACAAAAAACATGTACCACAAACCAAAGAAGAGCACCATACGTGCCACATAAAATAACGGAAACGTGCCCGGCTCTAACGGCCAGAAAAAGTAAGCCGCTTTTCCGTTGATGATCTTATCAAAATCCGGACTCTTGGGATCGTATAAAGAACTATGCGTCCAGTGGAAAATGTCGTGCCCGGCAACAAAATAAAGAGCCACCATTAACAATCCGGCAATCGGCATCCAATGCCCCATGGCGAGTGGAATGCGCTTTATAGGTGCGGACCACCCTGCTTGTGCAGCATATTGTATCGCTATGAAAAACAGCCCGATGATTCCAATACCGGCAAAGAAAATATTATTGTGCCACAAAGAGGTGTATAGGCGCTTTAGCCACACCGGGCTTCCGTGATGAGCCCCTGCCTCATGAGATTCTTCATGGGCCTCTCCCCCATGCTGATCTGCACTGGCAGTCATCGATGAGATGGGATTTACTCCGTGATCATCTCCATGACCGTGGCCGGAATTCATGGCCATAAAAATTCCTAAAACAGAAAACAAAATACCGGCTGCCAGAACATAAAATAATGTTCGTTTGGTTTCGGGTTTAAAAATGTAACGTTCGTCTGCGATCATGTGTCTATCGTTAGTGCGTGCGGACTTCCTTATTATTTCTTGCGTAGTGTTCGTACATATTTGGCAATCTTCCAGCGATCTTCCGGGCTTACCTGAGATCCATGCGCGCCCATATTACCAGCTCCGTGCGTAATCACCTGAAAAATATGAGGTTCGGAATAATCGGCTGCTGTCAGGTTCGCCACCCCCAACGGATAGGTAGTAGCGATTTTGCTCTCAGCCGCTCCGGTTTTTCCGTGGCAATGCTGGCAGTAGTATTCATAAAGTACTTTTCCCTCAGACACAATGGCCTTGGTGGAATCCAACGGGTTTTTCATACCCGCCACAACAATATCAATGCTGTCCTTTGCTACGCGCTTGATGCGATAAGGCAACCACCCCTGCGCATTGCGCTTCACAGTGTTGGGAGCAGGCTCTCGCATGTTCGACAACGGACTTTTCCGGTCAAAAGAAGATTTGCCGTTAAAAAAATTACTGTTGAAAAATTCACCCGAAACGGACGGATTGTCCAAGGCATTCACCCAGGCACCGGAGGTAGTATCCGTGATCTGCGACAGGGGCTCATACGCGACCGAATGATACATGTTGGGCGCATACTCCAATCCGGGGTTATCTCCACCGGCTGTACACCCGGCCAGCACGATGGACACGGCTGCCGCTGCTATTGCTGTCTGTAAGGATCGCATAGTTTTATTCAAAGTTCTTTTCATTTACTTCCTGAGCACCGTTGCTCTTTAAAATCGATTCTATTTCGGACTTGCTGAGTTTGTTATCGGCTAAATCAATAGCCATGATATGCTTATCATCGGTACTCCGATTGTCAAACTGACGAGGCCACTTATAGGGTTTCATATCGCTCACAATCATGAATGTGGCAACCATGCCTAGCGCAGCTAACAAAACAGTCAATTCAAAAGTGACGGGCACAAATGGAGGCAACGACACGAAGTTTTTTCCACCGATAATCATCGGCCAGTCAAAACCCAGCATCCATATCTGCATCGTTAAGGCTAACGAGGTACCAGTCAATCCAAACAGAAAGGCTGCAATCGGCAACCGGGTGCGCTTGTATCCCAGCACTTCATCCAATCCGTGTACCGGAAAGGGGGTATAGACTTCGTGAATCTTGATGCCTTTTTCACGAATGGCCGGCACAGCATGAAGCAATACATCTTCATCGCCAAACACACCAACTACAAAGTTCTTATTGTTATCCATGGGGTATTAATGCTTCTTTTCTGAGGATGATTTAACAATACTCTTGACTTCTGCCATGTTGATGACCGGGAAGAACTTCGCAAACAGGAAGAACGCGGTAAAAAACAAACCGAAAGTGAAAATATACTGCCCCACATCATACATGGTGGGATAGAACATTGACCAGCTTGAAGGAAGATAGTCGCGGTGCAATGATGTGACGATGATCACAAAACGCTCAAACCACATTCCGATGTTAACAATGATGGACAGCACAAAAGTGGCTGCTATGTTGGTACGAAGTTTCTTAAACCAGAAAAGCTGCGGGGAAATCACGTTACACGTCATCATACACCAGTACGCCCACCAATACGGACCAAAGGCACGATTAGAAAAGGCATAAAATTCAGCAGGAACTTGTCCATACCATGCCACAAAGAATTCAGTGATGTATGCGATACCCACAATGGATCCAGTGATGATAATTACTATGTTCATCAACTCAATGTGATAGATGGTGATGTAGTCCTCCAGCTTAAATACTTTCCGCGTAACGATGAGCAAGGTTAACACCATGGCGAAACCTGAGAAAATCGCTCCGGCCACGAAGTAAGGCGGGAAAATGGTAGTATGCCAACCCGGAATGACCGAGGTCGCAAAGTCAAAAGAAACGATGGTGTGTACCGAAAGTACCAGAGGGGTGGAAAGACCAGCTAAAATCAAGGCTACGGATTCATACCTCATCCAGGTTTTAGCGGCTCCATCCCATCCAAAACTGAGAGCGTTGTATATAGTCGCCCGCATTTTATGACCGGAACGAACGGCCCGGTCGCGGATGACGGCAAAGTCAGGAATCAAACCGATGTACCAGAATACCAGAGATACGGTAAAATAGGTAGAGATCGCAAACACATCCCACAGGAGTGGTGAGTTAAAGTTTACCCAGAGCGATCCAAAAGTATTTGGTAAAGGTAGTGCCCAATAAAAACCTAACCACAAACGTCCCATATGAAAGGCCGGGAATGTAGCGGCACAGATAACCGCAAAGATGGTCATCGCCTCCGCAGCACGGTTAATAGACATTCTCCACTTTTGACGGAACAGCAATAAGATAGCCGAGATCAGTGTACCTGCGTGACCGATACCAACCCACCAGACGAAGTTAGTGATGTCCCAGGCCCAACCGACTGTTTTATTCAATCCCCAAACACCAATTCCTTCCCACAATAGAATACAAACACAATAAAAGCCATAGGCCAGCAACACAAAGGAAATACCAAAGGCCATTTTCCAAAGGTTGGTTGGTTTGCCTTCTACCTGGCGGCTGATGTCTTCTGAAACATCGTGAACGGTTTTGCCACCGGTAATCAGGGGTTCGCGTATCGCTGAAGTTACTTGCATATTAATTAGTCGATAGTCTTTTATTCAATTGTCAAAGGGTTATCAAAAGTATCTTAGAATTTATACCGTTTCTTTTTGAGAATCCTTATTTCTAATCTTGGTCAGGTAATAGATATTGGGTTTCACACCAATTTCTTCCAGTACCCGATACGCCCGTGGGTTTCCGATTTTTTTATCAATGCCATACGGTCTTTCTACAGGCTTGCTGATTTCCAGTAACTGGCTGATGCGGCTATTCTCATCATTCATATCTCCAAACACGATTGCCCCTGTGGCGCAGGCAGCCTGACAAGCGGTGATCACTTCCCCGTCTTTGAGAGGTCTGCGTTCTTTCTTGGCGGTGAGTTTACCGGTCTGAATACGTTGCACACAGAATGAGCATTTTTCCATTACCCCGCGGGAACGAACCGTTACTTCGGGATTCAATACCATGCGTCCCAATTCTGTGTTCATAGCCGGATTGGCCTGTGCAAATTGCTGATTGTGATGATATTTAAACCAGTTGAACCGTCTGACCTTATAAGGACAGTTGTTTGCACAATAACGTGTGCCGATGCAACGGTTATACGTCATTTGATTCAATCCTTCTGAACTATGCGTAGTGGCGGCTACCGGACAAACCGTTTCGCAAGGAGCGTTGTTACAATGCTGACAAAGCATGGGCTGGAAAACCACTTCGGGATTTTCAGCTGCTTTTTCCAACGATTCATTATCACCTGCCTTTCCATCACTGCTATAGTAGCGATCAATGCGCAACCAGTGCATTTCACGTCTGTTGATCACTTCCTCTTTGCCCACCATGGCTACGTTGTTTTCCACGTTACAAGCCACCACACATGCTCCGCAACCGGTACAGGTGTTTAAGTCGATGGCCATTCCCCAATGGTGATTTTTATAATCATGTCCTTTCCACAAACTCAAAGCAGATGGATCTACTTTCTTTTCCCATTCAGTGATTTTGGCTGCATTTTCAAGCCATTCATTTGGGTTGGCTTTAAACTCTTCCAAACTTGATTCCTGAATGACGTTCACCCGACCCATATAGGTCTGATGAATTTGTGTTTGAGCTATTTGGAAATCCTTGTCTGTCTTGTCTGCCTTTGCTCCCGCTACAGCGTAGCTGATTGAGCCATTACTCATATCCAACAGCGGATAGACATTCACTCCTATGCCTTCAGCTACTTTGCCCACTTTGGTACGACCATAACCTACGGTAACACCCATGGTTCCTTTGGCCTGACCTGGCTGCACCAGAGCCGGAAGGGTTATGGCTTTTCCTCCTGCGGAGATCGTAACCAATTGAGTTCTGCCTTCGGCATCGTTTTTAATACCAAGGGTTGTCGCATCGCTTAAAGAAATCGTAACATAATGATCCCACACCGCCTTGGTGATTGGATCGGGCAATTCCTGTAAGAGTGGGTTATTGGCTTGTGATCCATTCCCAACACCATAACTCTCGTAGATAACCAGTTCAAAGCCACCGGTTTGTGCGGAGGTGAATGTGGATGCCGCAGCATTTACATCTCCTTTAAATGTTAGCGCGGCACTTTCGGATGGGAATTCAAGTACGCCATCATACAAGCACTTATCCCAAAAGCTCTGGAAATCCATGCCACTGCCGGCCTTTGCATAAAACCAATTATTCCAATTTTGCTTAACAATTTCAAAGTAATCGGCATCGGATTGACCACTCCAGACGAGCAAACTCTCCTGGGCCTGACGTGTCTTGAATATTTTAGTAATGGCTGGCTGCGACAGACTATACATACCTTTCTTAGGCTCCGCATCATTCCATGATTCCAGATAATGATGATCAGGCGCTTTGTACGCACATGCGCTGGCGGTTTCATCTTCCGTGATGGAGGTGGAAACTGTCAACGATACATTTTTGAGGGCCGCCCCGAGTTCAGTACCCTTGGGATAATCATACACCGGGTTGCAACCATAAAAAATCACAGCACTTACCTTCCCGCCAATGGTTTCATTTACAAATGCGGCCATTTGCTCGTCATTTCCCTGACGGAAATTTACCGGCAAGCTAGCATCAATCGTGGAACCATAACTTTCCAATAAGGAATTGATGCCATTGACAATCGTTTGAATAGCCTTATTGTTAGATCCGGCTACGACCAGCGCTTTTCCACGACTGGCCCATAAGTCATTGGCTGCTTTTTCAACGTAATCAATTTTATCGGCCGAAGAGGCGATGGTACCTACGCCTGCTTTGGCAGCAATAAGATTGTATAATTGTGTAACAACAGCGCCTTCCTGTGAGGGTTTAATCGCTGTGCGATAATCTGCATTGGCACCAGTTAACGAAAGAATGCTTTCAAACTGGTAATGACGCGACATATCTGTTTTACCTACCCCTACTTCTCGGGTAGCGGCATACTGCCTGGTAA